>LAZR01000106.1_pt1 | contig 111929 bp, 121 predicted proteins | sample 329461 | NCBI WGS metagenome assembly LAZR01 (sample SAMN03002196, study PRJNA259156) | marine sediment metagenome | biome: sea floor; feature: Hydrothermal impacted sediments; material: marine sediment; isolation source: Loki non-amplified sample from Loki's castle hydrothermal vent sediment ... | reverse complement strand
CGGGGGAATAGCTATTGGATTTCTTCATGCCTCATTCTCTCAAGAGTTGAGGCCTCCACGAAACCCGGTGTGATTCAATGAGTAACGTGTTCACGTAAGCTAACAACTGATTCAAACCGTTCGCTTCGCTCTCTGGGACGGGCTAAAGCCCGCCCCTTAACCAAACGTTAGAGCTACAGAATGAAATTTAATCAATGCCCATGCTGCGATTATTTCACGCTCCCCAAGGGTCAGGATTACGAAATCTGTCCGGTTTGCTTTTGGGAAGATGACTATTTTGGTATCGAGGAGACGGACACTGAATCAGGGGCTAATCACGGTCTTACTATTCGAGAGGCACGAGCAAACTTCGCGGCACATGACGCATGCGACCTGAATATGGTTAAAAATGTTCTTCCTATTGAAAAGCGCTCGCTCTATGTTCGAAAAGTTCGTGCCATCTAGCTCTAACCAGGCAGTCAACCGGACGCCAAAAGCGTGGCGCTTTGGTTCCCTCCGCTCGCGCTCCGGCGCCGGTTACCTCAGCGTTAGAAGGCAACAGATACATGGTAAGCGCTCCATAAACCCCCCCTACTAACCAGATGATGATCACGCCAATCTAACCTCCCTGATTTTATCTGGAGGTTGTCAGCATGATGCGTCCCAGTGCCAAGGTCGAAAAGGTTTACCTGTATCCCAAGCCGGTGGACTTTCGTAAATCCATTGATGGCCTCTCGGCTCTCGTCGAGCTAGACATCAAGGCGGCGGTCTTTGACCCGGTGTTGTTTGTCTTCCTCAATCGCGCCCGGAACCGGGTCAAAATATTGTACTGGGAGCGCAACGGTTTCTGTCTCTGGCTAAAACGGTTGGAAGCCGAACGTTTCAAGGCTCCTCCGGAACCAGGCGATGATGCCATCGAATTGAGTACCGAAGAACTGAACTGGTTGTTGGACGGCTTGGATCTCTGGCGAAACAAACCCCATAAGGTGCTCAGGCCCCGCTACGTAGCCTGATTTTGGTATAATCCATGGCATGATTTCCCTGCCCGAAACCCTTACTGACGACCCGATCAAGCTCAAGCAGTTACTGATTGTCTTGAACAAACAGCTGTCAGTGAAAGACGGGCAAATTCTGCACTTGCAAGAAGAGAATACGCTGCTGCGACAGCGCTTGTTCGGACGCAAATCAGAACAAACGACCGATCCGCAGTCACCCCAGATTGGTCTGTTCAACGAGGCAGAAAGCCTGGCTGCTGAAACGCCAGCGCTGGATGATGAAGAAACCGTTAAGGCTGAACCAGCCAAAAAACGGGGTAAACGCAAGCCATTGCCAGCTGAACTGCCCCGCGTCGACGTCATCCACGAACTGCCCGAGCACGAACTGACCTGTGATTGCGGTTGTCGCAAGCAAACCATCGGCGAAGAAATCAGCGAACAGCTGGACATCATTCCGATGCAGATCCGGGTAATCAGGCACCTCCGCAAGGTCTATGCCTGCAAGGCTTGCGAAGCCGCACCGGTCACCGCTGACAAGCCGGCTCAACTGATCGAAAAAAGCATGGCCAGCCCCAGCGTCTTGGCCATGCTGCTGACCACCAAGTATGTCGATGGCCTGCCACTGCACCGGTTCGAGAAAGTTCTGAGCCGTCACGGCGTCACTATCCCCCGGCAAACGTTGGCCCGCTGGGTTATGCAGTGTGGCGATCATCTGCAACCGCTAATCAACCTGATGCGCGACCAGCTGCTGGACAGCCCGGTGATCCACTGCGATGAAACCCGGTTGCAGGTCTTGAAAGAACCCGGTCGAGACCCTACCAGCCAGTCCTGGATGTGGGTGCAAACCGGCGGCCCACCGGACCATCCGGTCGTTCTGTTTGACTACACAACAAGCCGTTCCCAGGCAGTACCGGAGCATTTGCTGGAAGGCTATCGTGGCTACCTGATGACGGATGACTACGCCGGTTACAACGCGGTGGCCTTGCAACCCGGTATTGAACGCCTGGGCTGCTGGGCGCATGCCCGGCGCAAGTTCATCGATGCGCAGAAAGCCCAGCCCAAGGGCAAGACCGGACGGGCCGATATGGCATTGAGTCTGATCAACAAGTTGTACGGCGTCGAGCGTGACTGCAAAGACCTTGATGCCGCCAACCGTCTGGAAGCAAGACAGCTGAAAAGCCAGGCAGTGCTGGATCAGCTGAAAGCTTGGCTGGACAAAACCCATGCCCAGGTCACCCCGCAAAGCGCCTTGGGCAAGGCCGTTAGCTACCTTGCCAATAACTGGTCCAAATTGATCCGCTACACCGAAGGCGGACACCTGCCCATCGACAACAACCCAGCAGAACGCGCCATCCGCCCGTTCGTGATTGGACGCAAGAACTGGCTGTTCAGCGATACGCCCAAGGGCGCCCAGGCCAGTGCCTTGATTTACAGCCTGATCGAGACCGCCAAGGCCAATGGGCAAGAACCTTACGCCTGGCTGCGCCATGTGCTGGTGCATTTGCCGCTGGCTAAGTCTGCAGAAGATTACGAGGCGTTGCTGCCGTGGAACTGCAAGGAAGTGCGCACTTACTGATCTAAAACGCTCGCCGTAGGGTGGGGTTTATGGATCGCTTACGATACATGGAGGTTGGCTTGAAAGAATATTTCTCTGAAATCTTGTACGGGATAGCAATTTCTAAGAAGACCCAGTGGGCAATTATTCTGGGTATCGTGTTCTTCATCGGCATCAGCCTTATCGGTAGCCACCTTACGAGCAACCTTCAGTTCATCGGACCGCTGAAAGGGCTTGAGGATGCAATTGCAAGCAAACTCCTTAAGCGCTACGACAAAGTAGCCCTGTTCGCATTAATTTCATTCTGGGTGCTGGCTTTTAAGTGCTACCACCGCGATAAAAAGCGTTTGTGGTAGCCTTCTAACAATGCGCTCAAATCGTTCGCCTCGCTCACTGGGACCGGCTAAAGCCGGCCCCTTAGCTTAATCGTTAGGCACCAAGAGAAAGAAATCATGATTAAAAAAGTATCAATAGGAATCGCATTTGTTGGTCTAGTCGGAGCTTTGGTCGTTCAATACTCATACATAAAGTACCAGGAAAAAAAATTTGCGGAGATCAGCAAAGAACATGGACACGCCCGTACCATCCACATCCTGCAAGGGGTTCTTGAACGAATTGATGAGAAGGGAAATGACTATGCAAGGCGAGCTGTATTCATCGCTAGAGCATACGAAGAGGTAAAACTTGAAAGATGGGTGTCAGAAAAAAGTATTGAATTATCAGAGCCGGCCAAGGATTTGTTGCTCAAAGTTGAGGCGTACGACAAAAAAAATAGGGTCCGTGACAAGTAGCATGCCCAACAAGGCCATCAAGGTTGTTCCGGGCCGATGGCCCTCCCCCGGACGCCCTTGACAGGGCGCCGCTTATGGCTGACGTTAAAAGGCACAACTATCATGTCCCGTTATCGGTTTTCACAAGTCAACGTATTTTCAGCTGATCCACTTCCCGGCAATCCGGTCGCCGTAATCCACGATGCTGAAACTCTGTCTGAAGAACAGATGTGCGCACTTGCACGCTGGACAAATTTGTCCGAAACAACGTTCTTGTTAAAACCAGACGATCCAAAGGCTGATTACAGGCTGCGCATTTTTTCACCTGGAGGCGAACTTCCGTTTGCTGGCCATCCGACTTTAGGCTCATGTCACGCTTGGTTATCGGCGGGTGGAAAGTGCCGAGAATCAGACGTGATCGTACAACAATGTGAAGCAGGACTAATCAGTATCCGAAGAGAAGGCTCATTTCTCGCATTTTCGGCGCCGCCTTTAGTCCGTTCGGGGCCTCTAGAAGATGATGTAGTCAACAAGATCGCCAAAGCTTTCGATTTGTCGCCATCTGATATTGTCCGGCATCAGTGGGTGGATAATGGTCCGGGATGGTGTGCCGTCATGCTACATTCCGCGCAGCAGGTGCTTTCCCTCAAACCCAATTGGGCTACACTTTTTCCATTCAACCTGGGAGTCGCTGGTCCCCATAGTTCTGGCCATGATGCAGATATTGAGGTCCGGGCTTTTGTCGGAAGGGGAGGGTATGAAGATCCAGTTACAGGTAGCTTGAACGCGAGCTTGGCCCAGTGGCTTATTGAAGAAGGCTTTGTAAAGTCTACGTATACCGCAGCCCAAGGCACGGTTCTTCAACGAGCAGGTCGTGTTCACCTGCGCCAAGTTTCAGATGGAATCTGGGTTGGCGGCCAAGTTGTTGAAGTCATTGATGGTGAAATCAATCTATGAAATCGTGCAACGCTTTTAACAAAGCGTTGCACCGGACAAGCCGGTGAACGCAGCGTTAGGCATAAACCAGTCTGGAAGGAATTCTCCATGGGTATTGTTCATTTGGTTTTCGGACCGCAAGGCGCAGGCAAATCGACCTACTCGCGGACCCTATCCGAGAGCGAAAATGGGACGCGCTTTTCAATTGATGAATGGATGGTGCAGCTTTATGGGCCTGATCTGCCGAAACCAATGAACCTCAGTTGGATTATGGAGCGAGTTAGACGCTGTGAGGCTCAAATATGGTCAATCGCGAGAGCCGTAGCTTTAAACGGGGGTAGCGTGATTCTAGATCTTGGTTTCATGAAAGCGACAAGCCGAACTGAGTTTGCAGTGCTGGCAAGAGAGTCTGGTTTGGAGTACAGAATGCACTACCTCCATGCACCGCATGACGTCCGCCGCAATCGGGTGTTGACGCGGAATGCGCATAAAGGGGTAACGTTTTCGCTGGAAGTTACGCCAATGATGTTTGACTTCATGGAGAAACAGTTCGAACCGCCATCGCACATGGAGTTGTCAGGCGTTATCACAATCAATACGGATGTTTCTGCCTAACAATCACAGGCACGGCGACGGCTACTACATGCGGCTTCGCCGCCATTCCGCAGCCGCGCGTGCTGCAGGCGTTAAACGGCATACCCGATCATCCGAAGGTGCCCTCAAGAATGTCTTCAGTCCAAATCCGGGAAGCTATTGAAACCGACGTAGTAGATATCCAGCTGTGCGCACAGCAAGCTTATGTGAAGTACGTGCAGCGCATGGATCGAGAGCCTGCGCCGATGCATGCTGATTTTGCGGGCCAAGTCGCTAGGGGTTATGTAACCGTAGCTACAAGCCAGGCGGGTTTGGTGGGCTATGTTGTTGCCTATTCTGAAGGCAGCCAGTTTAAGCTTGAGAGCGTTGCCGTGATGCCGGACTGCGGCGGTCGAGGGATAGGGAAGCTTTTGATCGAGCATGTCGAAAAGACCGCGAAGCACGCCGGGTATAAGACCATTGAGCTCTACACAAATGAAGCAATGACGGAAAATATCACAATGTACCCAAAGCTCGGGTACATCGAAGTCGGCCGAAAGCTCGACGATGGATTCAATCGTGTGTTTTTCAGCAAGCTTTTATAGAAAGCGGGCAGAGAGAAAATGCCGCTTAGCCATTCGCTATTGCCGGACAATTTTCCCACCGCTTCGCGGCTCCAAAAGTGCCGCAAAGCTCTACGTTACGCATGTTAGGAAGTGCTGTGGAAATCCGAAAATATGAGCAAGGAGATAAAGACCGACTGATCAGTCTATGGCGGCAGGTCTTTCCAGACGATCTACCACACAACGAGCCGGCGAAAGTCTTGGAATCTAAGCTGATGGTAGATGACCTGGTTTTCGTTGCAGTCGAGGGTGAACACCTTGTTGGTGGGTGTATCGCAGGATACGACGGGCATCGTGGGTGGTTGTATTCTGTTGCTGTGGCGGCCGGCTATCGGCGGAAAGGGGTCGGCCAGGAACTCGTCAACTTCACAATCAAGAGCTTGGCGGAACTCGGGTGCATCAAGGTAAACCTCCAAGTCCGCTCAACCAACGCCGCTGTAGTTGCGTTCTATGAAACTCTGGGTTTCAACATCGAAGAGCGGATCAGCATGGGTAAGCGGGTTGACGGCAATGCGTAACAAAAGCCAGGCATAGCGACAGCTTTTTCGTTTCGGCTACGCCTCCACTACAAAGCTGCGCGTGCTGGCGGCGTTATCTGGATGAGGAAATTGCATATGCAGCAAAAATCGATAAATTTCGCAAACAAGCTCAGCCTATTTTCAGAGCAATGGTCACCCAAAGTAGTGGCAGAGATGAACGACTATCAGTTCAAGCTCGTGAAACTGGAGGGTGATTTCGTCTGGCATGACCATCAGGACACTGATGAAACCTTCATCGTTTTAAAGGGATCTCTTCGTATTGATTTTAGAGATGGCTATGTGAATCTGTCTGAAGGTGAGATGTATGTCGTGCCCAAGGGCGTTGAGCACAAACCATATGCTGAGAAGGAGGTTGAGGTAATGCTGATCGAGCCTAAAGGCGTTTTGAATACCGGCGATGGCGAAACTAGTGAACGTACTGCCACCAATGACGTATGGATATAACAGCCAGACAACAAAGCAATACACGCGACAAGCGCGTGATTGCGGCGTTATGCAAAAAGGAGAGCGAAGTGCCGATAACCGGCGGGTGTTTCTGTGGTGAAGTGAGCTACCAAGTCGATGGAAGGCTTCGTGATGCTAGGTCTTGCCACTGTTCCCGCTGCCGTAAAGCATTCAGCTCCCAAGCGTCAGCATACGCATTGGTTGAACCAACTGAGTTCAGGTGGTTGTCCGGCGACGGATTGCTCACATCCTACGTCGGCAGTCATGGCTTTGGATTGCAGTTTTGTAGCAAATGCGGGTCTACGCTTTGTGGCATTTTTGATGGCGTCGTTCATGGTGTGACATTAGGTTGCGTAAATGGTGATCCGGAAATCGATATTGGCATGCACATCTTTGTGGGTTCAAAAGCTGCGTGGGAAGTTTTGCCAGACGCAGTGACTCAATATTATGAGCAGGGTCCGAACAGTGCATAACCAGGCAGTCAACCGGACGCCAACAGCGTGGCCGCTTATCCGGCATAGTAAGAGGAAAAAACGTGAAGGACGAAATCAATCAACTTGATGCAGAAAATGAACGGGATGTCATTGCCTGCTTCACCTTGTTCAAATTCCTGCGCCCGCATCTCGACGAGCGCGGTTTTATAGAGCAGGTCCGCGAACAAGCCCACGAGGGATACAGAATTGCTTACATCCAAAGGGACGGGGAAATTATCGCGGCGTGCGGCTATCGGGTGATGACCTTTTTGGCTTGGGGAAAAGTTCTCTATATCGACGATCTCATAACCCACCCCGAGAGAAAGCGATCAGGAATGGGCAGTGCTCTACTGGACTGGCTGCTCGACCGAGGTAAACAGCTGGGCTGCAATGAGGTACATCTTGACACAGGACACCAGCGGCATGACGCCCATCGGCTTTACCTGAATAAGGGTTTTGTCTTGAGCTGCCACCACATGAGCGTGAAAATAAATTGATCCTCCCCAAAACTAAGGAAGCACCACAGAAAAAGCCTAAAAATCGCGTGAACCGGGACTGGCTTTCCGCTAGACGCTACAAGCAAGCCCGTAACGCGGGCGTTATACGTCAGGCCTGTAGCATGATCTAAAGGCATGAGCTAATTTATGGGTTATAGCCGCTCAACTTATCCGCCGCGACCCGGGGATGCGCCAATCGTTCCGCTAGCTTCTTCTTCTCGGTCTACAAAATCAAGCTGCGGTCAGCCGGATACAGGTTGACCTATGAGGTAGTGGATGACGAATTGATTGTATATGTGCTCGCGGTGGGGATGTGAGATAAGGGTGGGGTATATTCAACTCTCAAAACGAGATGACTCTGCCCGGTCTGTTATTTCGTTCGCCGGGGTCAGCTAAAGCCGAGCTCTTAGCTTAATCATTAAATTTCAAGGAAGAACAGAACAATGAAGAAAATTTTGTTAATTGCTATCTTAGGTGGCGCAGGATTCTGGTATTACACAAACGTTTATTCTTTACCTATTTACGGTGTTTGGGCTCCAAACGAGAAGGAGTTTCTGCGCAAGGCTTATGAAAGCGCCCGAATGACGCCAGAGCAGGAGAAACGTCTTAAGTCATACATTTCCAACACCAGAGTTATAATTGCGCGCGAACACATCGAATTCAAATTCCCGGATCGTGGAGGAAAATCTCCCTATCAGGTAACTCGCTCGAGCGAAAACTGTTACTTAATCGATGTTCCTAAAATGGGAGCCTTTGATTCCTGCATCGAAGGCACCACCATGAAGATGCGAAACAGTAAAACCGGCTACGTTGAAACCTATGAAAAGATTTAACGATTACACGCAACGGGATTGCCGTACGCTGAGCGCTCCGACCCTCTTTTAGGCGTCAGGCCGCAAGGTCGTGATAGCACATAAGGAAATGTCGATGATTAAAGGGAACGGTGATGGTCTTTCTGGTCGCCGCTGATCCTTCAGCGTGTGCGCATCCGTCCAGGTTAGTCACGCTCTTCACTGCATTTCGCCAGCCCCATCGCATCGTTAAATCCTAGGAGCAAAACATGAGCACAACCGACCAAACCCATCGTCGAGCCACGCAGCTGACGTTACCGCTAAAGTACGTGGGCATCATTTTTATGGTGGCTATCGTAGTCAACGCCGTCGTTATATTTTTCTTTCGAGGTTCACCCTTTGTGTACGCAGTAATACCGTTCAACCTTGCTTATATCTTCTCGGTCGCATGGCTGGCGAAGGCCGCGTATAGCTGGTTTATGGCAGTGATTACGGTCTTACTAACTGTGTTCCCAGTTGGAGTCCTAATTATTATGTTGCTGGCCTACAGTCGAGCAACCAAAGAACTGAAAGAGTTAGGGTACAAACCCAGTTTTTCGGGAAACTTGAAAGAAATTTAACAAGGCCAAGCACAGCGACAGCTTTTCCGTTGCGGCGTCGCCTTCACTATCTGCGCATGTTGGCGCGTTAAACTTAGAAGAGCAGGTATGTCGGGAATAATCAGGAATCTATTTACCCTCTTTCAAGCTTTTTGGGCTCGCGGTCAAATTGACCCTTGGGCACCGGTCAGGTGCCATTTTTGGATCACCCCGTTTGACTGCGGCACCAGCGTACTGAAGAGTGATAAATATTTGCAGCTCGCGGAGTCCGCTCAACTCGATTTTTTGGTAAAAACCGGACTCCTGTTTGACCTGCTCCGAGGAAAGTGCAGCTTTGTCAACGCCTCCCAAATCATCAAGTTCGTGAAGCCGGTAGGAATGTTTAAGCGCGTATGCGTCGAAACCGAGATCGTCTACGCGGACGAGAAATGCACTTACTTCTCCCACTCCCTGTTCGTTAAGAACAAGCGGCACGGCGAGGTGCTAGTAAAGGTGAAGTTCAAGAAAGGTGGAATAACGGTAAGTCCGGCCGAGATATTCGGGGAATGTCGTTCACAGAAACCCGGCCACATTGAAGTATGGGATCAAATGCTTGAGCAGATGCAGCGAAGCTGACGAGTGATCCGCATGTCTAACAATCGCAGGCACAGGCCGCCGGACGCTCGCAAACTTGCGCCGGTATGACTAAGGAAGACTAAGTGCACAAGAAAGAGATTTCGGAGCACATTCTTGACCAATATCGGGGTTTGACTGCGGTAGAAGCGTGGGGCGAACAGTCGTTCTTCTACAATCCTGACGGCCGGCTTCCACGAGGGGTATATTTCGCCACTCTCAAAGACAAAGACGGGGATAACGATAAGAGCTCCAAACTCAGTCGTGACGGGGTGTTCCGCTTCAATTTCGGCATAACTAAATCGTCCTACGAAAAAGCACTGGGGAAAAGACCCGCCAGACCCGCCGCTGGTGGGGTAGTCAATACGGGGCACGACTTCACCCAGTTAAACATCCTCTTACCGCACCCGGTTTATGCGTGGATGTCTTGGGTATGTGTTCTCAATCCCAACAACGCCATGATCCAAGACTTGGCTCCTTTGCTGAATGAATCCTATGATCTGGTGGTGAAGAAGTATGCTAAACGCATCAAGTCATACTAGGCCAAGCACAGCGACAGCCTTCCGTGAAGCTTCGCCTTCACTCCAAAGCCCGCGCATGTAGGCATGCGCTAGGTTCTCATGCGGGATGCCAGCACAATAAACGGAGGCTCATGAACACGTTCCAAACGACCTTCGTCACCGAGAATGACAAAGCTGAATGGCGCATCTTGTTTGACGGGTACGCCGCGTTCTACGACGTGCCGGTGACCGATGCGACCGCGAATACAGTCTGGGATTGGCTGCTTGATCCAGACCACGTGCTAGAAGGCATGCTCACGCGTGATGAAACTGGGACTGCAGTCGGCTTAGCTCACGTGTGCGCGTGTCCTCGCCCCCTCGGCGGCAACGAAGTTGGCTTTTTGGATGATATGTACGTCTCACCCGAATCGCGTGGTAGCGGCGCGGCTGACGCTCTTTTTGAAAGCTTGCGGAATCTGGCCAGCGAGCGCGGCTGGTCGGCCCTGCGCTGGATCACCCAGCATTTCAATGAGCGGGGTCGCGCGTTCTATGACCGGTACACCTCCGGCCCAAGCGACTTCATCATATATCAGTGGCAGCAGACGTAACCCTGCCCCCGCAAGTGCGGTCTAGCAAGACTTAGGCGTTGCCGGGTTCAGCTTCAGTGTTATCTTCTTCGTGTTGACCATAGGCGAAGTTGAAAGAAAACTTCAGGAAAGCATCATGCCGATTGACGCTGAAATGCGACACCTGCGCCGGTGCGTAGAGCTGGCGACCGAGGCTTTAGAGGCGGGCGACGAGCCGTTCGGTTCCGTGCTCGTCGCTGCGGATGGGACCGTTCTTGTCGAGGACCACAACCGCGTAGCCAGCGGCGACCGGACTCGCCATCCAGAGTTCGAGCTGGCGCGCTGGGCTGCGGCGAACATGACCGCTGAGGAGCGAGCGGCGGCGACCGTGTACACTTCGGGCGAGCATTGCCCGATGTGTGCCGCCGCGCATGGCTGGGTTGGGCTAGGCCGCATCGTGTACGTTAGCTCTTCCGAGCAGTTGGCCAGCTGGCTAACCGAGCTGGGGGTCCCCCCGCCTCCCGTGCGCACGTTGCCGATCCAAGAGATCGTTCCCGACGTTGTGGTGGAGGGCCCGGTTCCCGGCCTCGCGGAGCAGCTACGTGATCTTCACCGCCGCTTCTACAGCAAACGCGGGCAGCAATAGAACAAGAAAAGCCTAACAGAGCCATCGAGCGCGCCAGCCGCTTACGATTTGAAGTGACGCAGCACTTGGATGATAAAAGCGTAATCAGTTGCGACTGCCCCCCATGGTCCGGACGGGTGTCCAGCTCAGAGGCGCAGCGCAAACCCTCGATCAGCGTGTAAAGCGACTACGGAAATTAGATCTCGACCGCCAGGCTATCGGCGATCTTCTTCTGCCAGATCGCCGGCCCGGTAATGTGCACCGACTCGCCGTTGGTATCTACGGCCACTGTCACCGGCATGTCCTGCACTTCGAACTCGTAGATGGCTTCCATGCCCATTTCCGGGAAGGCCAGCACCTTGGATTTCTTGATCGCCTGGGCAACCAGATAGGCTGCGCCACCAACGGCCATCAGGTAGACCGCCTTGTGATCCTTGATGGCTTCGATGGCGATGGGGCCGCGCTCGGATTTGCCGATCATGCCCAACAGGCCGGTCTGCTCCAGAATCTGGCGGGTGAACTTGTCCATGCGCGTGGCGGTAGTCGGGCCCGCAGGGCCCACGACTTCTTCACGCACCGGATCAACCGGGCCTACGTAATAGATGAAGCGGCCTTTCAGGTCCACCGGCAGCTGCTCGCCGTTGTTGAGCATTTCGACCATGCGCTTGTGCGCCGCATCGCGGCCAGTCAGCATCTTGCCGGAGAGCAATACGGTTTCGCCGGTCTTCCAGCTCAGTACGTCTTCGGGTGTCACGGTATCCAGATTGACGCGACGCACACCGGTGCCGACTTCCCAGGTGATGTCCGGGTAGGCGTCCATGGGCGGCGGAGTCAGTTCGGCCGCGCCGCTGCCATCCAGTACGAAATGCGCGTGACGGGTCGCCGCGCAATTGGGGATCATGCACACCGGCAGGCTGGCTGCGTGGGTCGGGTAATCCTTGATCTTGATGTCCAGCACTGTAGTCAGGCCGCCCAGGCCCTGCGCGCCAATACCCAGCGCATTGACCTTGTCCATGATTTCCAGGCGCAGTTCTTCCACTCGATTCTGCGGGCCGCGCTTGCGCAGTTCGTGGATATCGATGGAGTCCATCAGCGACTCCTTGGCCAGCACCGCAGCTTTTTCCGCAGTACCACCAATACCGATACCGAGCATGCCGGGCGGACACCAGCCGGCGCCCATGGTTGGAACGGTTTTCACTACCCAGTCGACGATGGAATCAGACGGGTTAAGCATGACCATCTTCGACTTGTTTTCCGAGCCGCCGCCCTTGGCCGCAACGTGGAACTCGACGGTATCGCCGGGAACCATTTCGTAGTGGATAACAGCCGGGGTGTTGTCTTTGGTATTGGTACGCTTGCCCGCCGGGTCAGCGAGGATCGACGCACGCAGAACGTTGTCGGGATTGTTGTAAGCCTGCCGCACGCCCTGGTTAATCATGTCGCCGAGACCCATGGTGGCATCGTCCCAACGCACATTCATGCCGACCTTGACGAACACCGTTACAATCCCGGTGTCCTGACATATCGGCCGGTGACCGGTAGCACACATGCGAGAGTTGATCAGGATCTGCGCCATGGCATCGCGCGCGGCGGGAGATTCTTCGCGCTGATAGGCTTCATGAACGGCCTGGATAAAATCCACGGGGTGGTAGTAGGAAATATACTGCAGCGCGTCGGCCACGCTTTGAATCAGATCGTCTTGCTTGATTACGGCCATGCTCGGACAGGCTCCTCTATTGGCTACTGGCTTTTGCGCTGACCTGCCAACAGGACAGTACTGCCAGATTCACGGACAAAGCGACGGACGGGGCCCAAGACCCTTGCCCTGAAGTAACAGGTGCAAGAGTATACCTGAGCTTGCGTGACACGGCAGCGTTGACGCCCGGCTTTATAAAAGCGGAAGACGAAAGGACTAGGCAAAGCAAGCCCTGACAGCTACATTGACATCACAGTGCCATCATATCGGAAGTGGGCATAGAGCAATAAAAATGGACCCAACGGAAAGCAAGTTTCAGCGTTTGCGATTGCAGCGTTTCTATCTGGCGCAAATCAGTTATTTCATCACCTATGTAGTGATTGCGCTGGCATGGGCTGCCGATCAGTACGTCGCAGGCCCGTATATGGCGGCAAGCCACATCGCCCTGGGCATTTTTTGCCAGTTGGTGATATTCCTCATGTTCAGAACCAACATTAACCTGCGTTTCAAGGATCCAAGTCTCACCCATGTTCAGTTGGTGATAGCGATGCTGCTATCTACCTACCTTTTGATGTTTGTCGGCGACATACGCGGCAGCCTCATCATGTTGTATCCGTTCAGCTTGCTGTTTGGGGTGTTTCTGCTGAGCATGCGCGCGTTTATTATCCACGCTGTGCTGGCACTAATGTGCTTCACCGCTTTATTGCTGTTTGATATCTCCATCGATTATTCGCAAAAAAAATTGTCGGTACACCTGCTTGAATGGTTCGTACTGGCCAGCTTTTTGTTCTGGCTGTGTTTTTTTGGAAACTACATCCGCCAGCTCAAGGAGCGGCTGCAGCAGCGGCATACTACCCTGCAGGCTCATCAGGAAACGCTCAAAGGCATGATGGGCCAGCTGCAGAACCTTGCCGCCACCGATAGCCTTACCGGCCTAGCCAACCGCCGATACTTTCTGGACGAAGCCGCACGCCGCATTCATCTCATCGGTCCCGGCAAAACCCTTGGCCTGGCACTGATAGATCTTGATCATTTCAAGCGCATCAACGATCTGTATGGGCATGCCGCCGGAGATGAAGTACTGCAGAAGTTTGCCCAGCTAGCCAAGGAAAAACTGCGGGGCGATGATTTGATCGCACGGTTCGGCGGCGAGGAATTTATTCTCCTGCTGGGTAACAGCGATCTGGCTACACTGCACCATTGTCTTGAGCGGATCAGAATAGCCTTCGCTGAACTCAGCTTCCCGTCTTTGCCTGACGAGGTTACCTGCACCCTTTCCGCAGGCTTGAGTCTGATCCATGGTGGCGACGATCTTGAGCATCGCATTAACGAAGCGGACCAGGCGCTTTATCAAGCCAAAGACGACGGGCGCAACCGTTGTCAGGCGCACCGGGCCGCTTATGCCTGAATTGCGGGTGGGCCCATTGACCCTGGAAGCTCGGTCGGGGGCAAACCTTCTGGATACCCTGTTGGCGGCCGGCCTGCCAGTTGCCTGGTCCTGTCGAGCAGGTCAGTGCCAGACCTGCCTGGTACAAGCCAGACCCGGGCAGGCTTCCCCGGCCTCCACCGCCCCGCTCACCGCGCACCAGCAACAGGCCGGCTGGCTGTTGAGCTGCCAGTGCCAGGTCATCCAGGATATGGATATCCATCTCCATGACCCCGCCTCAGACGGGATGGGCGCCCAGCTCGTCTACAAGGAAAACATCAGTCCAACTCTGCTGATAATTCGCGTGAAACCCGACAGACCGCTGCGTTACCTGCCAGGCCAGCACATGGTGCTATGGCTGCACGCGCAGCTCGGGCGACCTTACTCCATCGCCAGTCTGCCAACGGATCCGTATCTGGAATTTCATTTGCGCCTGCACTCCGAAGGCGCTTTCTCTGCCGAAATAGTCAAGCTGGTGGTAGGAGACCGGCTCGCTCTAGGCGCACCGGGAGGACATCTGAGCTACGACATGGAATGGCAGGATCGTCCCTTGCTGCTCCTCGCCGGCGGCACCGGCCTGGCGCCGCTGCAGGCGATAGCCAGGGAGGCCCTGCGCCAGGGGCACGATGCGCCGATTGACTTATGGCACTGGCATTCCGACGCTGATGATGGATGCTATATGCAAGCCAGGCTGCTACAACTTGCTGACGAACACGCTTCCTTCAGTGCGCATCTGCACAAGCGAAGCACCCTGGAGAGCGACCTCCGTCAGCTGCGCCTTGCCTCGCGCAGCACGATGGCATTGGTCTGCGGGCAACCAGGTTTTATCGAACAGCTACGCAAGCCATTATTCATGGCCGGGCTACCCGCCAGGCAGGTACTGGACGAGGCGTTTATCAGCCGCAAGGCTTGATCCATTTATCAGGAGCTAACGTGAGCCAACAGCTACTCATCGACCAGAGCGATTCCATTCTTACCCTCACATTGCACCGTCCGGACAAAAAAAACGCGCTGACCCGAGACATGTACGCGGCGCTGGCTGATGCCATTCAGGCTGCGCAAACCGAAGACGGCATTCGGGCCGTGATCATCCAGGGTAGCGAGCAGTGCTTTACCAGCGGCAATGACGTCAGCGACTTCATCAATCAGCCCCCCGGCGGCCAGGACAGCCCCGTCTCCCGCTTTCTGAAAGCCATCTGTCATGCAGAAAAGCCGCTGATAGCAGCGGTCAACGGGCCAGCTGTCGGGGTGGGCACGACCATGTTGCTGCACTGCGATCTGGTCTATGTGGCAGACAATGCGCGGCTCAAGATGCCCTTCGTGAACCTGGGGCTTTGTCCTGAAGCCGGCTCCAGCTTCCTGTTGCCCCGGTTGCTGGGCCATTTGCGCGCAGCCGAGCTGCTGTTGCTCGGAGAAGAAGTAAGCGGCCAGCGCGCTGCCGACATAGGTCTCGCCAATCAGGCCCTCCCCGCAGGGCGTGCCGTTCTGAATGCCGCACGGGCAGCAGCCCTGCGCATTGCCGAGCTGCCGCCTGGGTCCATCCGGCTGACCAAGCAACTTATCAGGCAAGGCGTAGCGGACGTGGCGAATGACGTAATGGAACGGGAAGGGGAACACTTCGCTGCGCTGTTGCGTGGGCCAGAAGCTCGCGAAGCCTTATCCGCGTTTATGGAAAAGCGAAAGCCGATTTTTGCCTGATTCAGCATCCGGCGTGGTAAAAAACCTAGCGCTTGATGCTGAGCCATAGCATTACCACTTTGTTGACGGAGCCCCAGAGCCATATCTTGAGCCGGTGGCGCAACGGTAAACCCCGCCACTGCGCCACGGTCCATTCCCGACTGTCCTCGAAATCAGTTTCAAAGCTGTGCCTGACCGCTGCCTCCAGCCCGCTATCGACTGCATTCTGGTTCGCCTCAAGATTCCAGCGCAGTGACCAGCGGTCGAAGTTGCATGAGCCAATGCTGATCCAGTTGTCCACCAATACGGACTTGAGATGCAGAAAGCGGGGTTTGTATTCGTAGATCCGCACGCCGGATTTCAACAGTCGGTTGAAATAGCGTTGCCCTGCATAGCGAATGGCGGGATGGTCGTGAATCTGGCCGCTCAACAATAGCCTTACATCTACACCGCGACGCGCCGCCCGCCTCAGCGCCCGACGCACCCGCCAGCTCGGCAGGAAGTAGGGCGTTGCCAGCCAGACCTTGTCTTGCGAGCGGGCTATATTGGCCAATAAGGCGTGGACCACATCCAGGCGCTCCCCTGCATCGGTATAGGATACCCGTGCGAAGCCATCCCCAGGGGGCGGCGGTGCCGGCAGCGCGATTCTGCTTTTGCGCGGAGGAAAACGACTCAGACGCTTCCCCGACGCCAGCCACTGACGCTCGAACAGATCCATCCAGTCGGCCACTACTGGCCCGGTAACCAATAGCATTTGCTCATGCCAGAGGGAGAAGCCGTTATCGCTGGGCTGACAAAACTCGTCGGTGAATCCAGTGCCTCCTATAAAAACCTGGCGACGATCAACCACCAGCAACTTTCGATGGTCGCGGTGCAGATTGCTGCGTCCGCCGAAGAGTTTGATGGGATTGTAGAAACGCAGCTCTATGCCGCCATCCAGAAATCGCTGGCGTTCTGCGGCGGTCATCTCCTGACTGCCGAGGCCGTCGAGCAGGCATCTGACCTTTACCCCTCGCTTGACCGCTTCAGTAAGAGTATGCGCGACAAGGCTGCTGCTCTGACCGGAACTGACCAGATAGATTTCGATATCGATACTCGTGACAGCCTGCTGCATCGCTTCGATCAAACGTGGAAAGAACACTTCCCCATCAACCATCAATTCAAACTGGTTCGCTTCCCGCCAGGGATACACTGAGCCGGACATAATCACCCTTAGGTCGTGTGCTATTAGGCCAGACAGCCCACCAGTAGCCCCTCATGCGAGCTGCCTGCCCGTGCGAACCTGTTGGACCACAGCAATCACGCCTCGTTTCGTGCGGCAACCGCAGCCGCCCTGTGCCGCCCATCACCGCTCGCCACCGAGCCACTAAGCTGGTCAGCGATGCGGACTGTTCAGGTCGATGCCTTCGGCCAGAAGCGCGGCTTGAGACGTCGCGAAGGCAGCCACCTCCGGCATGAATTCAAGAAAGTCCGCTTCGAAGCCCGAATAGTCAGCCTCTAGCTCGGCAACCGCACCGGGAAGAGTATTTACTCGCTTCAAACGGCGTGACATGTTGTCCAGAGCGCGGTGCAGATTCGACAGTTCAACATAGCTGGTAAGCCAATCGTATTCCGCCATGCGCTGGATGACAGGCCAGGCGGTATCAGGAATGTCATCCCTCTGCGCCAGGAGCAACGCGTACATGTCATGCGTGAATACCTGGATCGGCTGGTCACTGAAGCGTCGCCATTGGCGGGCCAGAAGATGATCGTAGAACATGTCGACCATGATGCCGGCGAAACGCCGCCTGTCAGAACTGACCCGCTCCTTGCTGCGCCTGACCACTGGGTGCGCGTCAGTGAAGCTGTCGATTCGTCGGTGCAGCCAGATTCCTTCTTTCACCCCTTCGGGCAGTGCCATGGCGTGAACCGGGCCTTTGACGAAGTCACCCAGCATGCTGCCAAGGACCTGCTGGGCCCCACGGGGGCCAAGGTACAAATGCGCCAGAAAATTCATCAGGGCTGAGGCGTGTCTTGCTGCAAGGTGCGTATCTGACTCTGCAGCGTGGTGAGGGTGCGATTGGTCTGCAGCCTAAAGCCGTCAACTGACCGCAGCTCCTGGGTGATGGAAGCCAGACGCTGCTCAAGGTCGCTGCGAAGCACCAGTAATTCCTGCTCCACATCGGCGTCAGACACCTTGGCGGCGACTGTCTGAAGCGCTTGCTGCTGGGCTTCAAGCTGCTCATTCAAGGTATTCAGGCGTTGTTCCAGGGATTCGATTGCTGCAAGTTGTTCGGCCATGCCTTCGATCTGTGCTTGCAGGGGCTGTATCTGAGCAGCCAGGGTGGCCGCATTGCTTTCATAGGCCTCGGTGCGGCCATTCAATGCGGCAAGCTGCTCTGCAAGGGTTTGCAAACGCGTACGCTGTTCGGCGCCCTCCTCCTGCATGGTTTCGTCACCCTGTTCTATGCGCTGCAAGGCCTGCGCCTGCCCGCCGATCAAATCGGCCAGCTCGGCCATGCGGGTTTCCAGGGCCTGGAGGGCCCGACGTGTCTGTTCCACATCGCTCATGCTGGATTCAGTAGCGGTAACCTTGCCGGTAATGACCTGCAGCCGGCCTGCTGCCTCTTCACTGATACGCGCAAAGCTGTTTTGCGTCGCGACCAGTTGTTGCTGCAAATGGGTTTGCTGTTGATGACTCCAATAACCGAGGCCGATCAATGCCAGCGTGAGCGCCCCACAGATAGCCCAAAGCGCCCCACTGGTCTGGGATGATGGTTCAGGACGCAGAGGCGCGCGCACGCCCGCCTCAGGACGGTCGGCTGCATCGCTGTCCGTTGCGTGAAAAGGCCGCTCATCGTCTGTAGCCCTGATGCCTGACAAGCCACCCTCAAAATCTCTATCCCTCATATCGATCCTCGCCAGTTGAGACTGGAAATGCACTTGGCGCTCCAGCGCCGGGCCGCCTTGTGCCACTACACTGCGCAAGGCCTGAAAATTCATGGCAGCGACAGAAAGATGCAAGCGCATCGATTCTGATCTTGCTCAAACTGGTATGTATTCTGCTTGCTCAGGCTGTGCTTGGCTAGGCGGGGATCCACACTAATCGCTTGCCAGCCACCGAGGTGCAGCTTTGGCCAATTGATCAGTCAGCTCAGCCAGCACGCTTCCGCCGTTTCGCCAGTAGTGCCAGTAGAGCGGCACCTTTACGCTTTGTCCCGGCACGAGTTCTACCAACTCTCCGCTGTCCAGCTCCGCTTCTACCTGAAGCGCAGGCACCATGCCCCACCCCACTCCCGCACAGAGAAACTTGACGAAGCCCTCGGATGAAGGGCACAGATGGTGCAGAAACTGCCCGCTGAAGCCTTGCGCCTGGAGAAAGCGGTGTTGCAGTTGATCATCCGGACCGAAGACCACCGCCGGCGCGGCCCCCAGTGTTTGCGGATTGACGCCCGTGGGGAAATAACGGGAAATGAATTCCGGCCTCGCGACCGCTACATAGCGCATGCTGCCAAGCAGTAGCGAGCGCGCACCAGCCACCGGCTCGGCCGACGCGCACAGGCACCCCGCCACTTCGCCTGCGCGCATGCGTCTTAAACCGACGTCCTGATCGTCCACCAGCAGATCCAGCAGCAACGCCTGGTCCTGGCACAGCTTGGCTACCGCGGCTGCCCACCATGTCGCCAGACTATCCGCATTCAGGGCAATGCGAAGCCGGGGCGGGCTATCCCCTTCACCGGCCATGGGTACGTCTCGCTGGAGATCTCGCTCCAGAAGACCAACCTGCTGGGCGTGGTTCAACAGACGCTGCCCGGTGGGCGTTGGCGTTGGCGGCGAGGTGCGCACCAGCACCGGGGCTCCCACCCGCGCCTCCAGTAGCTTAATTCGCTGGGACACGGCTGACTGAGAAAGCGCCAGTACCTGGGCGCCGCGCTCAAAGCCTCCATTTTCCACCACCGCAACCAGGGCAGCGAGGAGCTTATAGTCGATCATGATTTTTACTTATATCCCATCAATAGTATTTGTTTTTCTAATTAGATAATAAACCGCAAACTTGGCGAAACACCACAGATTCGGTCCTCCACATGCTTGCTTCATTCCAGAGTTATTCAAACGGGTTGTTGATAGGTGCGGGGCTAATCATGGCAATTGGCGCACAGAACGCCTTCGTCCTGGCACAGGGACTGCGACGCGAACACCACGTCAGCGTTGCACTGGTTTGCATGACCTGCGATGCCCTACTGATCGGCGCAGGCATATTCGGCCTCGCTACCTTGCTCCAGCAACATCCTCTGGTTCTGGAAATCACCCGGTGGAGCGGTGTGCTGTTCCTGAGTCTGTATGCGATTCTGGCGCTGCGACGCGCACTGGGAACACAGACGTTGAGCGCCTCGATCAGACCTCGCCGTTCCCGGCGCACAGTTTTATTCGCCACCCTTGCGGTAACGTTGCTGAATCCTCATGTCTATATCGATACGGTGGTGTTGATAGGTGCCATCGGAGCCCAACAACGCGTGCCCGCTGGCTTTGCATTAGGAGCAGTAACGGCTTCCAGCATCTGGTTTCTGGTGCTCGCTTTGGGTGCAGCTCGCCTGGCTCCCGTTTTAGCCAGACCGTCAACCTGGCGATGGGTGGATGGTGCGGTTGCGGTGATGATGGCGAGCGTGGCATGGAGCCTTGCCAGCCCGGCCTTTCAGACCCCCTGAAGCGCGGCACGCTTTGGTCGGCGCATGGATAGGAAGACTTGCAGATGCTATGATCTGGCCTTCCCGAAATAAAAGACGGGAGGCGTCCTGGCTAAAAAGAGACGTCTGGCGGCTGACTGAACTCCGGTTCGTCGCAATCGACGCAGATTGGACTGTCGAAAGATTCCGTTTCTGAACCCCTGATACCTGAAGATGGAGAGAAACCATGGCTTTTGAATTACCAGCACTCCCTTATGAAAAAAACGCTCTCGAGCCGCACATTTCAGCAGAGACACTTGACTACCACCACGGCAAGCACCACCAGACCTACGTTACCAACCTGAACAACCTGGTCCCGGGCACAGAGTTTGAAGGCAAGGATCTGGAGTCCATCATCAAGACGTCTTCGGGCGGCGTGTTCAACAACGCAGCACAGGTCTGGAATCACACGTTTTTCTGGAACTGCATGACCCCTAACGGCGGCGGCGAGCCTACCGGCGCGTTGGCTGAAGCCATCAACAGCAGCTTCGGCTCATTCGACAAGTTCAAGGAAGAGTTCAGCAAGACTTCCATCGGCACCTTCGGCTCCGGCTGGGGCTGGCTGGTAAAGAAAGCTGACGGCTCACTGGCTGTCGTGAGCACTGGCGGTGCCGGCAACCCCATGACAGCCGGTGACACCCCGCTGCTGACCTGCGATGTATGGGAACACGCCTATTACATCGATTACCGTAACGCCCGGCCCAAGTTTGTCGAAGCGTTCTGGAACCTGGTCAACTGGGATTTCGTCGCGAAAAACTTCGCTGGCTGATCCAGTAGTTTTGCTGTTCCGCACCTCGCTCCGGCGGGGTGCGTTGTATCTATCCCCCGAATCCCCCTGCCGTTGTGCCCCGCACTTGTATTTTGACGTCAAAATGCAGACCTAGCTTATTGGAGGTCTTGCGCCGACCCGCAATTAGCTTGCATGATGTCCCCTGACGCTACGAATGCATGGAAAAATAAAAATTGAAACTGGAGCGCCGACACAGCCTTTCCATCAAGCTACTGCAGCTCGTATTGATGTGGGCGGTGCTGGTAGGTCTCGTCTTGAGCTGCGCCCAGATACTTTACGATCTACGTAAAGAACGGATTCTCATCGACAGTACCGCCACACAGATTCTTGCCATGTCCCGCGACCCTGCCACTCAGGCCGTCTACAGTCTGGACCGGGAAATGGCCATGCAGGTGGTAGAGGGGCTTTTCGAACACCAGGCTGTGCGCTTTGCCTCCATTGGTCATCCTGAAGAAACACCGTTGGCCATCCGCACCCGTCCTCTGGCTGATTCGCCCTATCGGGACCTGACCGACTGGTTACTGGGCGTTGAACAGCAATATTCCATAGAGCTTTATGGTCGCAGCCCGCAGAACGAATACTATGGTGACCTCCGACTTACCCTGGACACCGCCCCCTATGGGCGCGAGTTTCTGCAACGTTCATTGATCATCCTCGTGTCAGGAGTGTTACGCGCTCTGGCGATGGCCTTCGTCCTTTATCTTGTCTATCACGTGCTGTTGACCAAGCCCCTGTCGCGGATAATCGAGCACATCGCGCAGATCAACCCCGACCAGCCCGGCAAGATGCTCATACCCATGTTGCCCGGCCAGGAGCGAAACGAGCTGGGCGTTTGGATCAACAAGGCCAACCAGCTCCTCGATTCTATCGAGCGCAACAGTAGCCGGCGCCGGGAAGCAGAAGCCAATCTGCTGCATATGGCCCAGCATGATCACCTCACCGGATTACCCAATCGAAGCATGCTGCAGGAGCAACTGACACGCATACTCGGCGATGCAGGCCGGCGGCAACGGGGGGTTGCGGTGCTTTGTTGCGGGCTGGACGATTTCAAGGAAGTGAATGAACAGTTCACCTACCAGTCGGGCGATACGCTGCTCGTGGCGGTCGCAGACCGTCTGCGGGCCAACAGTGGCCGTCTGGGGAGCCTGGCACGTTTGGGCGGCGATCAGTTCGCGCTGGTCCAGACCGGCGTGAACGAGCCCTATGAAGCCGCCGAATTGGCCCAGACCATTCTTGACGACCTGGAAGAGCCCTTTGCACTGGGCGGCCATATGGTCAGTCTGCGAGCGACGATTGGCATTACGCTCTTTCCCGATGATGGCGAGAACGCTGAAAAGTTGCTGCAAAAGGCCGAGCAGACAATGATGCTGGCCAAGGCACGCTCGAGGAACCGCTACCAGTTCTACATTGCAAGCCTCGATACCGAAATGCGGGTCCGCCGCGAACTGGACAAGGATCTACGCGGAGCGCTGGCGCGCAATGAGCTGCATCTGGTCTATCAACCTCAGATCAGCTATCACAATCAGCAGGTCGTGGGGGTTGAAGCCCTGTTGCGCTGGGAACACCCTGAAAGGGGTCTGGTTCCGCCCGATCTGTTCATCCCGCTGGCCGAGCAGAACGGCTGCATCATAAATATCGGCGAGTGGGTGCTGGACCAGGCGTGCCAGCAGCTGCGCACATGGCACGATGCAGGTTTTGCTGATTTGCGCATGGCCGTCAATCTTTCAACTGTCCAGTTGCATCACAGCGAACTGTCAAAGGTAGTGACCAATCTGATGCAACGCTACCAGCTGCCCAGCTACAGCCTGGAGCTGGAAGTTACCGAAACCGGCTTGATGGACGACATAGCCGCCGCCGCGGGTCACCTCAACAGTCTCAAGAAAGCCGGTGTTCTGATCGCCATCGACGATTTCGGAACCGGCTATTCCTCCCTGAGCTACCTGCGCGGCCTGCCCCTGGACAAGATCAAGATCGACAAGAGCTTTGTTCAGGACGTGCTGCTGGATAAGGACGATGCGACTATCGTGCGGGCGATTATTCAGCTCGGGCGCAGCCTGAATATGCAGGTGATCGCGGAGGGCGTCGAGACAGTCGAGCAGGAAGCCTATGTCGTCTCCGAGGGATGCGACGAGGGACAGGGTTACTACTACAGTCGACCACTCTCAGCGCCGGTGTTCGCCGACTGGCTGCGCAGCTATCAGGGCAAGACGCAGCTCAGTTCCAGACATCTCAGCTGACTTTGCCAGTACTTATCCAATCAAAAGAAAAGCTCCGTCAAACGGAGCTTTCGATGACGCGGCGAGCTGATTACTGAAACAGGGATTCGCCAGTCAGACCATGCTGCTCGAGAATATCCCGTAGACGCTTGAGCGCCTCCACCTGGATCTGGCGAACCCTCTCCCGAGTCAGGCCGATTTCCCGACCCACTTCTTCCAGCGTGCTGCTTTCATGTCCTCGCAGACCGAACCGGCGTGCAACCACCTCTCTCTGCTTCTCGCTCAACTCCGACAGCCAATGATCGATACTGGCGTTCAGATCATCACCCTGCAGCAACTCGCATGGGTCGGTGACATGATCATCCGTCAGGGTATCCAGCAGGGTCTTGTCTGAATCAGGCCCAAGTGACATGTCCACCGAGGCTACGCGCTCGTTCAGTCCCAGCATCCGCTTCACATCCTCGACGGGCTTGTCGAGCAGATGGGCTATCTCTTCGGGGGACGGTTCATGGTCGAGCTTCTGGGTCAGCTCGCGGGCGGCGCGCAAATAGATGTTCAGTTCCTTGACGACGTGGATGGGCAATCGAATGGTACGCGTCTGGTTCATGATGGCGCGTTCGATTGTCTGACGAATCCACCAGGTAGCGTAGGTAGAGAACCGAAAACCTCGCTCAGGATCGAACTTCTCGACGGCACGGATCAGACCGAGATTGCCCTCTTCGATCAGGTCAAGCAGACTCAGCCCCCGATTGACATAGCGCCTGGCTATCTTGACCACCAGCCGAAGATTGCTTTCGATCATGCGCTTGCGCCCAGCCGGATCGCCTTTCTGCGCCAGGCGTGCGAAATGCACTTCCTCCTGGGGCGTGAGAAGGGGCGAAAAGCCAATTTCGTTCAGGTATAGCTGGGTAGCGTCGAGCTGCTTGGTAAACTCGAAGGAATTTTCACGGCGATGTGTTCGCGGCGACGCGAACCTGCTCAACTCCGCCGGCTCCTCCATGTTGAGCTCTTCTACCTCTCTCGGCTCACGCTCTACCAGAGCAATTTCATCAGTAACTATTTGTTCGGGCTCATTATTATTCACTGCCATTGTGCTTGCCCCATTGTCGATCGAAATACGTCTGGATTGACGGCCAAACTGCGGCCCGGCTCCATCTCACATTTATTGACCGGTCAAGCCCCCGCTTGTTCCAGTCATTAAAATACTTTTGCAGTTTGGTCGCAGGCTATGACAATTTTGCTTCGCAAGCAGCGCCTATGTCACAGCCTGGGTAGATAGCTCAACGGATCGACCGGCTTGCCACTACGACGAATCTCAAAATGCAACTTCACCCGATCTGTTCCGCTGCTCCCCATCTCAGCTACGGTCTGTCCCAGCTTGACCTGGTCTCCCTCTTTTACCAGCAGGCGGTTGTTGTGAGCATATGCACTGAGATAGGTTCCGTCATGCTTGATGATCAGCATCTCGCCATAACCAATCAGTCCCTGTCCCGCATAGACAACGGCCCCAGCAGCAGCAGCCTTGACAGGCTGCCCCAGATTTCCGGCTATATCAATTCCCTTGTTCAGGCTCCCGTCAGACTGGAAACGAGCGATCAGGGGGCCCTGCGCCGGCCAGTCCCAGCCAGCCACGCTGGCCGGGACCTTCGCTATCGGCGCGGGTGTCGCAGGCTTGGCTGAGGGGCGAACGGGCGGCGCGGAGACAGCGACCGCCGGCGGTGATGGACGGGATAGCAGTGGCGGTCTTGCTGGTACGGCGGAAGGCCGCGCGCGTATCGATGGCTGGGTGCGTACAGCGAAATCTGAGGGCTTGCCAACTTGCAGCTGTTGGCCGGGGTAGATGGTAAACGGCTGGCTCAGGCGATTGTTCGCCGCCACGGTCTTCCAGTCGGTACCGTATCTGAAGGCGATCTGATACAGCGTCTCGCCACGCTGCACGGTGTGCATTCCCGAACTGGGTATGGGCTGGCCTGCCCGTCCGCCCCGGCTGCGGTCATCAATAGGCGCCATGCCGGATGGCCCCGCACAGGCCACCAGCAGGGTGACCACTACCAGTAACGGCAACTTCTTGATGCTGTGAACTGCTATCTGTCGGTCAGGCACATACCACCCATGGTCATAAAGCTCGAAAACTCAACCGACGCAACGGATCTATCCTAGGTCCGCCGGCCCCACCACTCGAGTAACACCACTAATACCACGCCTAGCAGCATCAGCGCCAATGCCGCAGGCCATTGTGACGCCTGGCCTGTCAGCACCTCGAACTGAGCCGGGCCCACATTGGTCTGCAGCAAGGGCACCTGCTCGCCGGCACTATTGGCGCGCCAGGTTACCGTTTCCTTCCAGGGCCAGACCTTGTTCAAGGACCCCACCATAAGGCCGGTCAGAAAAGCCAGAGTAACATTGCGCGCGTGGTCCAGTAGCCATGCTAAAAGCTTGGAAAAACTCAGAAGCCCCGCAGCACAGCCAAGCGCAAAGACGCCCAGGATAGCCAGATCCACGGCTCTTACCGCATCCAGCACGACCGTATAAAGGCCCAACAGCAGCAGAATAAAGCTGCCCGATATGCCTGGAAGAATCATTGCGCAAATGGCAACCGAGGCAGCGAGAAACATGATGGTCAGCGTCACAGGCAATTGCAGCGGTACCGCTACGGTAATCAGGTAGGCGAACCCCCCACCCACCAGCGCCGCGATAATCGCCCAGGCATTCCAGCGCTCGATCTGGCGGCCGATTATAAATACCGAAACAATGATAAGTCCGAAGAAAAACGACCAGAGCTGCTCCGGGTATTCCTCCAGCAGATAGGTGATGAGCCGCGCGAGACTGAGAATGCTGGTCAGGATGCCCGCGAGCAGAGAACAGAGAAAGGTGCCATCGACCGCTTCCCAGGTCTCCCGAAAACGGCCTCTGGCAAGCCATCCCAGTTTGGCGGGCGTGCATGCTGCGACGGCATTGATGAGACGATCATAGATGCCTGTTATGAAGGCGATGGTACCACCAGACACGCCGGGCACGACGTCCGCGGCCCCCATGGCCATGCCTTTGAAGAAAACCGTCAGGTAATAGCGAAACTGCTTGATTGCTGCACTCAAAAGTTGATGGCTCCTGCCAACAGAGGGACAAAACGTACCGGTTCGACCTGATGTCGGATGAACTGTTCCCCTTCGCGAATCACCAACATCAGATGCTGCTCCTTTTCACCCACCGGGATCACCATGCGCCCGCCATCCGCCAATTGGGCGAGCAACTCAATGGGCACCTCGGGCGGCGCCGCGGTAACTAGAATCGCATCGTAGGGGCCGTATTGGGGCCATCCCCAGTTACCGTCCGCGTGCCTGAACACCACGTTACGTACGTTGATGTCCTTGAGTACGGCCTTGGCGCGCTCCTGCAACGGCATGATCCGCTCGACAGTGAATATCCGCTCTACCACCTGGGCCAGGATGGCCGTCTGGTAGCCCGAACCGGTCCCTACCTCCAGCACCTTGTCCAAGGGCCCGCCACCCAGCAGCAGCTCGGTCATGCGCGCCACTATATAGGGCTGGGACAGGGTCTGGTTATGCCCTATGGGCAATGCCGTGTCTTCATAGGCACGGTGAGCGAGCGCTTCATCCACAAACAGATGACGTGGCGTGCGGCGTATTGCTTCCAGCACCTTGAGATTCTGAATACCTTCCTCAAACAGCCGCTCCAGCAGACGTTCGCGAGTTCGCTGCGACGTCATGCCGATGCCGTGTTTATAAATGTCTTCTCGCACGGTCATTTAATCCAGATTCTCCAGCCACTGACCAAGGTGATCGAACACCTCGTAGTGGGTCTTATCGACACGCAGGGGCGTAACTGAAACATAACCCTGCATTACAGCATGAAAATCAGTGCCCTCACCCCCATCCTCGGCGTCTCCGGCCACCGAAATCCAGTAACCTTCCTTACCCCGGGGATCTACCCATTTAACCGGTTTGGCAGCGCGGGAGCGATGGCCTAGCCGGGTCAGGCGAATACCCTTGATATGCTCAGCCGGCAAGTTGGGGATATTGACGCTCAGCACCGTGCGCGGCGGCAGATCCAGCTGCTGGTGGGCTTCAACCATCCGCCGGGCAATCTTGGCGGCGGTAGGCAGGTTCGCCGTCTGGCGACCGACGAGCGAAAACGCCATAGCCGGGCGAGACAGGAAGCGCCCCTCCAGCGCAGCGGCCACCGTCCCGGAATACAGTACGTCATCCCCTAGATTGGCGCCTAGATTGATGCCCGCCACGACCATATCGACCGACCCTTCAAAGAAGGCATTCAAGCCCAGGTGCACGCAATCGGTCGGCGTCCCGTTGAGGCCGATAAAACCATTCTCTAGCGTAAAGGGGCGCAATGGCTTATCCAGACTCAGGGCGCTGCTCGCACCGCTGCGATCTTCGTGCGGAGCCACTACCACACAGTCGGCATAGTCGCTCAACGCGTCATACAGCGCAGTAAGCCCTGGCGCTAAAACGCCGTCATCATTGGCAATCAGGATACGCATCAGATTTCACTTTCCAGTCCACCGCCCGGCTCGTCAGCCAGGGCTACCAGTTCGCGAATCACCGCTGTCGCGAAACAACCGGTCGGCAGAGTAAATTCAAGTTCCAGGCAATCAGGAGAAGGATAATGCCACGTCAGCGCCTTAATGGGGAGGCGCAAAATGCGCCGGGAATGCTCCATATCGGCCGAAATCAACCAGGCCGCGAGTTGCGGCTCGGCGCTGATTACTGACTGTTCACCCGAGAGCGTATCTGACCCGACGGGCGGTTCACCGCGGCCCCACATCGGCCCTGTGGGGTGGATGTCCAGCGCTGCCCATCGGGGATCGTCGTCAACCAGGCGGCTGGCGGCGAAATGACTGCGACTATCGGTAAATGCCAGGCAATCTCCAGGCAACAGCTTGTTCCAGCTGCCATCCTGCACACGCTGGGCAAGCACCTGATTGAATAGATAGCTGCGCGCAGTAGAGAGCAATCTGGAGCGTGTTCCCTTTGCCGGTGGCAGCGCACAGCGTTCCGCCCAATTCCTTGCGTCGACCAGATTATTACCATCCCAGCCAAAACGTTGCGGTCCAAAATAATTTGGCACGCCCTGCTCCGCCATCAATACGAGACAGGCATCGAGTGCCTGCTGGTCGGCGCGTAGCTGGGTCAATCGAATCGCGAACCGATTGGCGCTATGCGCCCCCCGTTGTAGCTTCCTGCGATGTCTGCAACGGTCGAGGCACTTGATACTCTCGCTCCACAGCAGAGTCAGATCCGGGTCGGGCTGCCCTGGCAGATGCAGACTGAACCACTGACTGGTTACCGCTTTGCGATCTTTCAGACCGGCGTAACTGATATCTCGCAGCTTTACGCCAGAGACACGCGCCAGCTGACGCGCCACCTCTTCGGTATTCAGACCCCGCTTTTCGATGAGCAACCAGAGATGCTCACCCTCCCCGGCCATTTCAATATCGAGTATTTCTGTGACCCGGAAATCTTCCGGAGCTGCTTTGAGAACGGCAGCGCCATATGGGCCACCCCAGGCCAACGGTCCCAGTAATTGCGCTGCATCGCTCACAGAGCAACCAGCAGAGCAACGGCGTGAACAGCGATACCCTCTTCCCTGCCAACAAATCCGAGCTTTTCGGTGGTGGTCGCCTTGATATTGATCTGATCAAGGTCGACACCCAGATCATGGGCAACATTGACGCGCATCCCAGCGATGTGCGGAGCCATCTTGGGTGCCTGGGCTACGATGGTGGCGTCGACGTTGCCTACCTTCCAGCCCTTGGCCTGTATCAGCACCAGGGCGTGACGTAGCAGCAATCGGCTATCCGCACCCCGGTAGGCCTCGTCGGTATCGGGAAAATGCTGGCCAATATCGCCAAGCGCTGCAGCACCAAGCAAGGCATCCGTCAGAGCGTGCAGCACAACGTCACCGTCTGAATGGGCCACCAGACCATGCCGGTGGGGAATAGCCACCCCACCCAGAGTAATGAAATCACCCTCTCCAAAACAATGAACGTCATAACCATGCCCAATACGCATACCAGCTCCGCAATCGCCCGAATCGAGGAGTGATCTTACATCCTGCGGCGGGTTGCTAGAAGCTCAAAGCCGCCCCAATGCCTTGGCATGATGCCGAAGGTGGTCATCGATGAAACTGGCAATGAAATAATAGCTGTGGTCGTAGCCCGGCTGGCGACGGAGAGCCAAGGGATGCGCCGCCTGGGCTGCAGCGAGTTTCAATGCCTCTGGCATGAGCTGTTCGGTCAGAAAATTATCCGCCTCGCCTTGATCCACCAGCAAGGGCAGCTTCTCGGTAGCCGACGCGATCAGTTCGCAGGCGTCCCATTCTTTCCAAAGTTCACGTTCATTTCCCAGATAGCCGCCGAACGCCTTGTGACCCCAGGGGCAGTTGATCGGATTGCTGATGGGCGCAAAGGCAGACACCGAACGATACCGGCCGGGATTTTTCAATGCGCAGACGAGCGCGCCGTGGCCACCCATTGAATGGCCACTGATACTGCGCCGGGTTGAAACGGGAAAGCTGGCCTCTACCAGCGCCGGCAGCTCGTGAACCACGTAGTCGTACATCTGATAGTGTCTGGCCCAGGGTTGCTGCGTTGCATTGACGTAAAAGCCGGCACCAAGCCCGAAATCGTAAGCGCCATCAGGATCGTCAGCGACACCTTCCCCGCGGGGGCTGGTATCCGGAGCGACGATAACCAGCCCCAACTCCGCCGCCAGTTTCAACGCGCCTGCCTTCTGCATGAAGTTTTCATCGGTACAGGTCAGACCTGACAGCCAATAGAGAACCGGCAACGAATCGCCCTGCTCTGCCTGGGGTGGTAGATACACAGCGAATATCATGTCGCAGCCCAGCACCTCGGAGCGATGGCGGAAACGCTTGTGCCAGCCACCGAAGCTCTTGGTGGCTGAAACCAGTTCGAGGTCAGATTGCATAATTTCTCCGTTCGGTGCGGCTCTCGGCGTTCAGTTTAAAAATGGATAACGGTGCGTATGCTTTTGCCTTCATGCATAAGATCGAAGGCCTTGTTGATATCTTCCAGACCCATGGTATGGGTGATGAAAGTATCCAGCGGAATCTCACCTGTCTGCGACTTCTCGACATAGCCGGGCAGCTCTGTGCGCCCCTTGACCCCACCAAAAGCGCTACCGCGCCAGACCCGACCTGTAACCAACTGGAACGGACGGGTACTGATTTCCTGGCCCGCGCCCGCCACGCCAATGATGACGGATTCACCCCAGCCCTTGTGGGCGCACTCCAGAGCCGCCCGCATCAACTGCACATTGCCAACGCACTCGAAGGAATAGTCCACACCGCCGTCGGTCATGTCGACGATTACTTCCTGGATCGGTTTGTCATGATCCCTTGGATTGACGAAATCAGTAGCGCCCAATTCGCGTGCTATGTCGAACTTACCGGGGTTGATGTCAATCGCGATGATTCGGCTGGCTTTGGCCATGGCGGCGCCAATGATGGCTGCCAGACCAATTCCACCCAGGCCGAAAATGGCTACCGTAGCGCCTTCTTCCACCTTGGCCGTATTCAGCACGGCACCAATTCCGGTGGTCACGCCACAACCCAACAGGCAGACCTTTTCCAGCGGCGCTTCCTTAGGGATTTTTGCCAGCGAAATTTCCGGCAGTACGGTGTATTCAGAAAAGGTCGACGTGCCCATGTAGTGATATATGGGTTCGCCCTTGTACGAGAAGCGCGTGGTGCCATCGGGCATGAGGCCCTTGCCCTGCGTGGCGCGAACTGCCTGGCACAGATTGGTTTTGCCGGACCGACAGAATTTACACTCCCTGCACTCAGCGGTGTAGAGCGGAATGACGTGGTCGCCGATTGCCAGCGAGGTCACCCCTTCACCGATCGCTTCGACAATCCCGCCCCCTTCGTGTCCCAGGATTGCGGGGAAAATTCCCTCCGGATCGTCCCCGGACAGGGTGAAGGCATCCGTGTGACAAACACCACTGGCCACTATGCGCACCAGCACTTCGCCAGCCTTGGGCGGCGCTACGTCCACCTCCACTATCTCCAGTGGTTTTCCCGCTGCAAAGGCAACCGCTGCTCGTGACTTGATCATATGACGCTCCGCTTTTATCTGGGGATACCGGAAAGTGTACTCGATGGGTCACCTGCGGATAACAGGCTCGACTACAAAATATGATGGCCATCCTGCCGACCATGCGCAACTGAACGATTGAAGAGTCTTCAGACGCAAAAAAGGGCCGAAAACGGCCCTTTTTGCTGCGCGACGACCTCAGTTCATGCTTTCGATACGTTGCTGAAGTTCAGCATCAGTCTGCATGCGCGTAGCGATCTCATTGTATTTAGGGATGGGCAGGCCCTCTTCCTCTACGGCTTCCACCATCTTTTCCTGGGCTTCCATCTGCAGGTTCTGAGCTTCTTCCTGATCGTTTGCTTCGCTCAGCCGCGCGGAAAACTCTTCACGAATTTCGCTTACCTTCGACTCGGCCGAAGCAAACTTTTCCAGATCCTGATCGCTGAGCTGAGCCTGCGTGGCAGCACCCATGCCCGAGCCCATCTGACCACCGGTTGTGCCTGGCTGCTGTTGTTGCTGTGCGGGAGCGCCCGGAGGCGGAGCGGTTGATCCCGCCTGTGCCAATACAGCAGGGGCGGTGGCGCCAATGGAAGCAAAAGCGATAGCGGCAGTAAGTGTTTTGAACGTATTCATATGCATCTCCTGGTTTGTGAGTGAGATAGAACAATCCAAAAAGCATGCCAACTGAAAAATACTCGCAACCAATTGATTAATAACTATTTTATAAACAACTTAAGAACAAGCACATTCGAGATATGGATACATAAGACACATGTGCCATTTATAGCCGTTCATTATAAAAACACGTTTCATTGTCACGTTGCTGGAAACGCATGCAAAAAAAAGAGGCCGAAGCCTCTTTTTTTACAGCCAACCAGGTCGGCCGTGTTACGTCAGATCAATATTCTTCTTCCCCGTCATTCGTGAGATCACGCTGTGAGCGCTGAACCTCATCGGGTGCGCCTGTCACGCCAGGGCGGTCAGCGGTACGAGCCGGATCACTCATTCCACCACTCTGCCCAGACGGTCCCTGATTTCCGGACGGCGTTTTTTCGGAAGTAGTGGTAGACGTTGAAGCGCCGCCCTGTGCACTGGCTCCAGAGCTACTACCATTAGATTCCATAGAGCCGGATTGGCCACTGTTCATCGAACCAGACGTCGCGGCATCTTCCCTTCCTACAGCCGCCGCCCCACCTGCGCCAGTGGTTGCGCTGCTTGAACCTTCTGTTGGCACGTCGGCGCTGGAATGACCGCCCTCAGCCTGCCGACCCGTAGCGCCATGCTGCATATTGGCACCAGAGCCCGTAGTGCCAGGACCGCCCAACGCGCCCGCACTTCCTGTCGCGCCGTGCCCGGTCATGCTATGCCCGGTGCTGCCCTGGTCAGTTTTCAATTTGTCTCGACTGGTTCCCGCATCGCTTTGCGCGAACACAGCTGAGCCGGTCATGGTTAAAGAGGCGAAAGCAATTGCAGTGGTGAGTTTTTTCAAGGTATTCATAGCTAACCCTTCTGCTTGTTTCAGGTAACAAACATCAATCAAATACCGTGCCACGACGACTAATCACCAGCCATCCTGTTGATTTACATAGATTAGCTTCAAAAAACAGAAACAAAAAAGAGGCGATCCCTCCCTAAGCTAACGGAGCGATACGTGTAAATTGTATACATGAGAAAAATTTACTCGATCAAAAAGGATACATCTGAGCGTTTTCCGCCTCGACTCTCCAACCTCGACTCCTCAACCAATGAGAGCGACAAGGGGGCTCGCCCTCCTTGTCGCTGCCGCATCAGCCAGGATCGAAATCAGTTCGTGTTCACCTCTTCATCACCCTGGTTATAGGGGGAAGAGCCAGTACCCATCGCACCAGTACCAGTAGTTCCTGTTTCTGGCCGCCCACCCATTGTGGCTGCATCACCGCCCATTTCATCGCCAGTCGAGCCGTCTTCCGCGCCCCTCATGGTTCCCGTGGTCCCTCGCGGTGCAACGCTGGCCGGGTTGCCGGTCCCATTATTTTCGGTTGCATTTTTCCCGTCATGGCTACCGGAATCGTCCCCCGCAAATGAAGCGGGACCCGCAAGAGCCAGGGTGGCAAACGCAACTGCAGCTGTCAGAGTTTTCACGTTAAGCATATTGTTTCTCCCGGTATAAGGTGCGAAGAGACATCCATATTCCATGCCAGTTCCGGGCGCCCGGTGCGCAAAGAACAATGGCAAGCTTTTCGCAGGGCTTTTGCAATCAGAGACTGGCTAAGTAGGCCGCTTTTATGCATACAATTTATACATGATCAAAAAGTATCCGTTTAGTTATCGGTCCCGGCTTGTGCACACCGCATGGAAGCGGGCAAGCGGCTTGCAACATACCCTGCTGCTATTTGTCGTGCTGCCCCTGATGTTTCTGACGGCACTGGGAATACGTATTGGTCTGGAGCAGGCGAACCAGTTCCAGGAACAGCGCCTGAAAAATGATCTCGAGTTGATTGGCCGGGCCATCAGTATCCCTGTGGGGGGTGCGCTGGCACAGGGCGATCAGCAAGCAATCGAGCTCGCGCTTGGCTCGGTGTTTGTTCTCGGCGAGGTCTACGGCGCCTCTGTATTTGATGTCAATGGCGTCCGTATCGCTTCGGCGGGGATTACCGAAAGCGACTTGAGCGGAACCACCATCCCTAACCGCATTGTAGCTACCGGCGAAGGTCAGGAGGCCTACAGCCGGGTGGCCGGCAGAGAACTGTTCTCGCATTTTCTGCCGCTGTTTGACAACGCAGGGCAGATTCAAGGACTTATTCAGATAACCCGTCTGGCCAGCGACTTCAACCAGGCACTCACCCGATTCACCGTCATAGCCTGGGTAGTCTGGGGGATTCTGAGTCTGACCATTCTGGCGGCGGTCTTGCTCGGCCATTACGGCGGCGTGGGCAGGTACGTAGACAAACTGTTGGAACATATGCAACGAGTCGCCCAAGGCGACCACTTGCACCGGGTAGAACTCCAAGGGCCCCAGGAGATGGTGGCGCTGGGGGTTGGATTGAACAGTATGCTCGACAGCATCGAAGAGGCTAACAGAGAGGTGGATGCCCACCGGGTTGCCGAGACGACTTTGCTGAAAAAGCTCAAGGACAACGAAAAAATGGCGGCTATCGGCAGCATGGCACGCGGTATCGCTCATGAACTGGGTGCTCCACTGAGCGTGATAGACGGCCGCGCCAGGCGTCTCGAACGGTCAAGCAATCTTGAATCCCAGCAGCAACGTCAATTACTGGAAATTCGTACCCAGGTAGCCCGCTTGACCCGTACGGTCAAGCAACTACTGGACTACTGTCGCCCTGCCGCGCCTCAATTGCGCTCCCTTGATCCGGGACTTTTGTTGAAAAACGCCATGGAAGCCATACGTCCCGAAATTGAGACTGCCGGCAAGCATCTGACTGCCGACATCCCTTTGCACCTGCCCAGAATCAATGGCGACGCAGGCCGTCTCGATCTTGCACTGCTGAACATTATCCGCAATGCGCTTCAGGCAGCACGCAGTCAGGTCAGGATAGCTGTCCAACGGCACCAGTCATGGCTGATATTCACCGTTGCGGACGACGGCCCAGGCCTGCCGGAGCAACCGATTGAAAAGCTGCTGGAGCCTTTCTTCAGCACCAAATCTCCTGGAGAAGGAACCGGCCTCGGCTTGGCGATCGTGCAGACCGTGGTTGAAGAACATGGCGGAACACTGGCGCTGAACAATCTCGACGCGGGCGGCTGCGAAGTGTCCATTGCGCTGCCATTGATGAGTGAATCCATAAAGGAAGATAGCGATGTCGCATAGCGAACATATCCTGCTTGTGGAGGATGACAGCGGCCTGCGGGAGCTGTTGCAGGAAGAGCTGGAGGCGGAAGGGTTCGTCGTCACCGCCTGCGCCGATGCTGAAAGTGGGCTCGCGGCTTTACAGACCGACATACCTGACTTGCTGATCAGTGACCTGCGTTTGCCCGGCGCGGACGGTCTCAGCTTGCTGCCAGCGATAGCCAGGCTGACGCCACAACCCTCAGTGTTGATCATCACGGCGTTTGGCTCGGTGCAGCAAGCGGTCGAATCACTGAAGGCCGGGGCGGATGATTTCCTGACCAAGCCGTTGGAAATGGATCACTTTCTGCTGACCGTAACGCGGCTGATGGCTAACAGGCGTCTGCGTAATGAGGTCCAGCACTACCGCTCGATTCTCGGCGTCGAGCAATTCAACGGCATCATCGGACAGAGCCCAGCGATGCAGCAGCTCTTTCACCAGATCCGGCAGATAGCCAGTGCGGATGGGCCGGTTCTGATCCAGGGTGAAAGTGGGACCGGCAAGGAGCTGGTAGCGCGCGCACTGCATGAACAGAGCGCGCGCAAGGACAGGCCGTATATGGTGGTCAATTGCGGGGGGATACCGAGTGAGCTGATGGAGAGCGAGTTCTTCGGTCACGCAGCGGGCGCCTTCACCGGCGCCCGAACTCAGCGGGCCGGTTTGTTCCAGCAGGCTGACGGCGGCACCTTGCTACTGGACGAATTGGGAGAAATGCCCCTGGCACTGCAGGCCAAGCTACTGCGTGCGCTGCAGGATGGGCGGGTAAGACCCGTCGGTAGCGACCACGAGATGCAGCTGGATGTGCGCGTAATCGGCGCTACCAATCGCAACCTGACCGAAGCGGTGGCGGACGGCAGCTTTCGTGAGGACCTGTTCTACCGGCTGGAAACCTTCGGTCTACAGATACCCCCGTTGCGCGCCCGCGGAGACGACATCCAGCGCCTGGCGGAATTCTTCCTGGCTCGTTTCAACGCTCGCCAGGGCCGTGCTATCAAGGGGTTCAGCGATGACTCCCTAGCAGTGCTCCTGCGTTACAGCTTTCCTGGAAACGTTCGCGAACTGCAGAATGCCGTGGAACGGGCGGCGACTTTTTGCGATTCACCATTGGTAGAATTACGGCACCTGCCCCAGCGGATACGCGAGCAGCCCAAAAAGTCAGCGCAGAACCTGGCGACCGTCGAGATAGCCACATCTGCCTTGCCTTCCACCGATGCGCCTGAGGGTTTGCCGAACCTGGAAACGATTCAACGTCAATACATCCACCAGGTGTTGAACGCAACCAGTGGCAACAAACGCAAAGCGGCGGATATTCTGGGTATTACCCGTCGAACTCTCTATCGCTGGCTGGAGTAATTCCTGATGACCTGGGCCAAACCTTTCTTCGACGTTGGGTTGTTCACCAACAAGCGTGACGCACAACATGGTTTCCTCACCGAGCGAGGCCTTGCAGTGGACCATACTCTCAAGCTTGGCGGCGGCGTTTTGCAGCATCGTTATCCGGTCATGGGGGCAGTGCTCAAATTGAATGACTCCCGCGGCCAGTTGCCCCAGGCCCAGGGGCCTATCGCGAAACTATTCCTGGCTCTGCCCGGTTGCGCCAGTGCTGAGTCATTCGTCGATCCGGACGGCAACCGGATTGTTACCGTACCGCCTGGGTTTCGGGATATTCAGGGCCTGGCGGTGGAATTGCAGGTGGCCAGTCTGGCCGCAAGCGAAAACTTCTACGTGCAGGCACTGGGGTTGGAGCTGGTTGCGCCGGCTGTGCTGCGTTGCGGTCAAGGCCTGCTGTTTCTTAGCGAGTCCTGCGAACCGCGTAACGATGTGGATGAACTGGCGGCGTCAGGCGCCAGATACCTTACGCTGCAGGTTCAGGGCTGCGATAGCGCCTATGCCGCGGCTTTGGCCACAGGCGCAACCAGTGGCCGAGCGCCGGTCACCATGGGAACGACTGCCCGCGTGGCCTTCGTCAAAGACCCTGATGGTGTCTGGATCGAACTGTCCGAACGGGCGTCACTGACCGGCAAAGCGGTGTGATCACATGTTAAACCGGCCGGCACGCAACGTGCTGGCCCGGCACGCCTTTACAGAGTCTTTACGCTTCACCCATCCCGCTTGACATACCTGTCTGTAGACTTGCATTACCTACCTGATCCGGAAAAAAGCCTGAATGAATGCTGGCTCTTCTCACTACTCCCTTCGATATGTCTGGTGGTGGCTCGCCGGGCTGACCATCACTGCCAGTCTGCTCTGGTTCCTCTGGCTGGCACCGGACAATCGTGCACCCGCCTTCACTACAGCAACCGTTCAACGCGGCGCCATTGAGGACAGCATTACTGCTTTGGGTACGCTGGAGCCGCTCAACTATGTTGACGTAGGCACCCAGGTATCGGGGCAGCTCAAGGTGCTGCATGTCGATTTGGGCGATGAGGTAGAGCAAGGCCAGTTACTCGCAGAAATCGATCCGACTGTCTATCTCGCCCGCGTCGAGGCCAGTAAAGCGCAATTGGCCAACCTCCAGGCACAACTGGCGGACCGCCAGTCACAGCAAACACTGGCGAGGCTGCAAGCCGAGCGTCAACGCAGTCTGATCAAGCTTGACGCCACCAGTCAGGAAGCCGTTGAAAGCGCCGATGCAGTGCTGCGCTCGGCAAATGCTCAGATCGAGGCAATCAAGGCGCAGATCCGCCAGACGCAATCCGCGCTAAAAGGCGACGAGGCTGACCTGAGCTACACACTAATTCACGCCCCAATGGCCGGCACCGTAGTTCAGCAACTGGCCAATCAGGGTCAGACCTTGAACGCCAATCAGACAGCGCCCATCGTGGTGCAGATTGCCGATCTCAGCACCATGACCGTCCGCACGCAGGTATCAGAGGCGGATATCAGCAAAGTGGAGGTCGGCATGCCCGCCTACTTTTCCACACTGGGCCAACCCGAGCGGCGCTGGGAAGGAGCATTGCGACAGATCCTGCCAACCCCGGAAATCATCAACAATGTGGTGTTGTTCAACGCCCTCTTCGATGTTCCCAATCCTGACCGCGACCTCCTTCCGCAGATGAGCGCCCAGGTTTTCTTTGTCCGCTCCGCCGCCGCCAATGCCCTGACCATCCCGGTGTCAGCCTTGCGTTCAACCAAGGGAGTATCGAACGCCGGTAATCAGGAGGCTGAAGTGCAGGTTCTGGACGCACAGGGTCAGCCACAGCCGCGCACGATACGGATAGGTACCCGCAACCGGGTCATGGCAGAAGTGCTGGAGGGACTTGAACAGGGGGACGAAGTGGTCACCGGTGGGCTTTCTGCCGAGCGTCAGGAAGGCGGCCGGGCCTCGTCAAGGCGGTATATGTGACATGAGCCAACCCCTGATCCGTCTGGATGGCCTGACCAAAACCTATCAAACGGGCGAGCTGGCCACGACCGTCCTGCATGGTGTTTCGCTGGACATAGATGAGGGCGAGTTCGTCGCCATCATGGGGACTTCAGGATCCGGTAAGTCCACCCTGATGCATCTGCTCGGATGCCTGGACAAGCCCACCACCGGGCGTTACTGCTTTGCCGGTGAAGATATCGCCGAGCTTGACCGGGACGCCCTGGCCAGCCTGCGTCGCAGGACATTTGGCTTCATTTTCCAGAGTTATCACCTGATTCCCTCCGCTACCGCAATGGAAAACGTGGAAGTACCGGCCATTTATGCGGGCTTGTCACGCAACGTTCGCCACGCTCGGGCCGAGCAACTGTTGACCGATTTGGGGCTGGGCGACCGCCTGGGAAACCGCCCCAGCCAGCTATCAGGCGGACAACAGCAGCGTGTTTCCGTCGCCCGGGCGTTGATGAACGATGCCCGGGTGATTCTCGCTGACGAGCCAACCGGCGCGCTTGACAGCCAAAGCGGAAAGGATGTGCTCGCCCTGCTTTCAGAGCTGCATCAACGGGGCAAAACAGTTGTAGTCATTACCCATGACCGGGAGGTGGCCAGCCATGCGGACCGCCTGATCGAAATTCGCGACGGGCGCATCGTGCATGACAGCGGCAAGCCCGAGCGGCCCCTGAGCGGCAGCGACGCAGCCACCGGGTTTGCCGCGGATGATATCAAGACCGAACGCCGCGCCGCGCTGGCCGATACCGGTGAAGCCGTACGCATGGCGCTACGCGCGCTACAAGCCAACCTGTTCCGCACTGTTCTCACGCTGCTGGGCATCGTGATCGGCGTGGCATCGGTTGTGGTGATGCTCGCCGTGGGAAACGGAGCACGGCAGGAGGTGCTCGACCGCATCAGCTCACTGGGTACCAATCTGCTGCTGGTTCGGCCTGGGGCTCCCAACACTCGTCGGTCAGTCGATGGACAGACCAATACCCTGATGCCCGCCGATGCCGAACTGGCTGCACAGCTAGACAACGTCATGAGCGCCGTTCCGGAAATGAATGGCCGCGCTACCCTGCGGGCTGGCAACAATGATTATCAGACCCAGATTACCGCTACCAGCCCAGAGCTACCCGCCGCCCGCGACTGGGGCGTGGCCTCCGGCGTATTTCTGAATGCCGAGGATAACCAACGTTACGCCGCGGTGGCAGTGCTCGGACATACGGTCGCGGAGAATCTGTTTGGCGACAGCGCCAATCCGCTGGGCGAGTATGTTCTGATCAACAATGTGCCCTTTCAGGTGATTGGCATCATGGCCGAAAAAGGCGCGGCGCCCTGGGGGTCGGATCAGGACGATGTAGTCTTTGTGCCCTTGAACACCGGCAGTCTGCGATTGATCGGCCAGCGACACCTCAACTCGATTACCGTAATGATCGACGACCTGAGCCAGGCCGAACTGACCCAGGAAGCCGTACGCCAGGTTATTCTGCAATCGCACGGCGGCGTTGAGGATTTCCAGATCCGCAATATGGCCTCGTTGCTGGATAACATCGCCGAAACGCAGAACACCTTTACCATGCTGCTTGGCTCGATAGCGGCTATTTCCTTGCTGGTCGGCGGAATCGGCGTGATGAATATCATGCTGGTCAATGTCACCGAGCGAACCCGTGAAATAGGCATACGCATGGCAACCGGGGCACGCACGCGACACATTCTTCAGCAGTTTATCGTCGAGGCGCTGGTGGTTTCAGCCATAGGCGGCGTGCTGGGCGTGCTGGTCGGGCTTGGCTTTGCCGCAGCCTTGCAGGCGTTGGGCACTGCTATCCAGTTTACTCCCGGACCGGTGCTTCTAGCGTTTGGCTGCGCCTTTGCGACCGGTCTGATCTTTGGCTACATGCCTGCCCACAAGGCAGCGCATCTTGATCCAGTGGTGGCCCTGAGTGCTGATTAAACGCGGCGTACTGCTTACGCTCATGACCCTGGGTCTGACGGGCTGCGCAATTACCACGCCTGTGCCCAACACCGATGTGACGGTGCCAGTCCAGTGGAGCCAGCCGCCGGCCGACAACCAGTGGCCGTCTGCGCAATGGTGGGAACAGTACCAGTCGCAGGAACTGGCTACCTTGCTGCAACGGGGCCGCCTGGGCAATCTCGACCTGGCTACGTCGGCCAGTCGCCTGCTGCAGGCTGATGCGTTGTCGCGCCAGGCTGGAGCTGCCCTGTTGCCCCAGATTGGCGCCGGATTGAGTGGTAATCGAGGTGATACGCTGCGGTCCGACGGCAACGGGGATCTCAGCCGAAATTCATACAGCGCCACGCTGAACGCCAGCTATGAGGTGGACTTCTGGGGTCGCAACCGGGCGTCGGTGAAATCGGCACAGGCCAACCTGCAAGCCAGCCGCTTCGATCTGGAGACGCTGGCAATTACAGTGGACGCTACCGTGGCCACTACCTGGTTCCAGCTGTTGGAGAATCAGCAAAGGCTGCGCCTGGCTAGCGATAGCTTGAGAATCGCGGAACGCGTGCTCGACCTGATTCAGGCGCGTTACCGTTTCGGCGCAGCGGATGGCCTGGAACTCAGCCAGCAGCGCACCCTGGTGGCACAACTGCGCGCTTCGCTGCCGGCGCTTGAGCAGGCAGGGCTGCAGCTGCGCAACAGCCTGGCGCTGCTGTTGGGCTCTACGCCTGATACAGCGCTACCGATTGCCACCGCTCTGGCGACTATCCAGCCCCCGAAAATCGGTGCCGGCTTGCCCATCGAACTTTTGACTCGTCGGCCGGATATACGAGCCAGCGAGGCGCGGCTGGTGGCCGCCAACGCAGACCTGACGGCCGCACGCGCCGCGCTGCTGCCAAGCATCCAGCTGACCGGCCAGTATGGCGTGCAGAGCCTGGCATTATCGGGACTATTGAACAACCCGATGACCGCCTGGAATCTGGCCGCCGGGCTCACCCAACCGATTTTTCAGGGTGGCCGGCTGCGCGCCCAGGTGGAGCTGAACGAAGCGCGCCAGGAAGAACTCTTGATAGATTACCGTCGCACCCTGCTCAGCGCCCTGGGTGACGTCGATACTGCACTGGGCGCCGTTAGGCAGGCCGACGTGCAATATGGATTCCTTGCGTTGGCCAACCGGGAAGCGGAACTGGCATTCAATCTGGCTGAAAGTCGCTACCGTGCCGGTGCGATAACCTTGCAGACGCTACTGGATACCCAGCGAACCTGGTATCAAAGCCAGGACAGCCTCGCTCAGCAGCGCACGAACTGGCTGCTAGCGACGGTCGATCTGTACCGCGCGCTGGGTGGCGGCTGGGCTGAGGGAGCGCTAAGCTACCTGCCTTGATCGACCTCGGAGGTACTGTGTCAGCCAATCTGCATCTTGCCACCCTTCATGATGGGCAGTTTCATCTGGGGGGTTCGGCATTGCTCCAGTTGTCCGGTCACCTCAATGGCCTGGATGCAGTATGTCGCGCGCTTGGCGTGATTCCGCTGAGCCAGTTCGTGGACATCACCGCGCTGGAAATACGGGAGGCCGACGAACTGCTGAACGATGCGCCTCCATCCAGCGGGACAGACCCGGTTACCGGCCTTGCCTATGGCATAGAGGACACCGCCTGGCACCCGGCTGCAGCTGGAATGATCAGCATCGAGGCGTTAGTTGGACATCTGCAACGTAATCGGCCCCGGGAACTGAAGGGCGCTGACCTCTCCTTGATCCGAGCGGATCTCCAATACTGCGCCGAGGTGCTGGGCACGCTGGAAACAGCAGGGGGACAGTTCCATCTAGCCGCACGATAGCCTGCTTCGGAGTTGAATTGGCCATCGGCTACGGACGTGTCTTGAAATACAAAGATCGCGTTTCCGGGGTCATTACGGCCTATGCTTCTTCTCACGAGCAGAGCAGCCAGGGGCGCCATGAGCGATTTAATCCGCATTGTCTACATCAGCCGCGCCACCTTTGAGACCGCGCCAGCAGCAAATGGCGTCGAGCCGAACGTAGCCAGGATTCTGTCGACGTCCCGCACCAACAATCGGCGTAACGGACTGGTCGGGATGCTCTATTACGGCGACGGCTGTTTTTTCCAGTGCGTGGAAGGTGATCGCCTCAAGGTGCAAAGCCTCTACAAAACCCTGCTCAAGGATCCCCGCCACCGCGAATTGAAAATGGTTGCCAGCGAGAGCATCAAGCGCCTCAGTTTTCCCGACTGGTCGATGAAATATGTTCCGATCGATGGCCATATGAAAAGGCTGCTTGAAGAACATGGTTTTGCCACGTTCGACCCCTATCGTTTCGATCATCATCTTGTCGAACGGGTCATGCAGCTCATGCAGGGAGTGGCTGATCCAACCGCGCCAGATATCGAAGCCAGAGCCTCGGCACCGGCGCGAAACATCGACTGTGACGAAAAAGCCATTACAGCGCGCAGATGCCCGACAGGCAGCGGCATAGCCAAGTGGGCCCTGGCAATAAGCGTGCTGGCGCTGATCCTGAGCGTCATCACGCTGGTGTATGTCATGACGCTCAGCTAAAGCCGCATCGAAAGCCGTCTGTGGTTTCCAGTTTCCGGGTCCTGCACTACAGTTAGCAAGAAAGCAATCAAACCTGACACAAGATTGTCACGATGCCCAAACTGTATGCGTAAAATCAGATCGTCCCTGCTGGGCCTGCTGGCGGCTGCAGTCCTGCTCCAGAGCGTCGCCAGCAACGCAGCAGAAGCTGCCGCCGAATCGCTCAGGATCGGCCTCGTCGACTTTGCCCCCTATTCCTATTACGACGAAGCGGGAACGGCAACCGGACTGTTCATTCCGCTGCTGAGCAAGATGGCTCAGCACGCAGGATATGCCGCAGATTTCAAAATCCTCCCCGCTGCCCGATTGGTACAGGGACTGCAGGATGGCGATGTGGATGTGTGGCTGGGCATACCAGACAAACCGGGGCTCGTTGGACACACCTTCAACGGGACCCTGGAAATTGGCCGCACCCGTGTCAATTTATATTACCGCCCCGATACGCCCAAGCCGCGCTGGCCGCAGGATCTGCACGGCAAGGATCTGCTTCTGGTGCACGGCTACGACTACTCGCCCGCCCTGGTGGATGCCATGAACGATCCGGAGAATGCCATCCGGCAACAGCTGGCCCATAACCACGCCGGTGCGGTGGGCATGCTGATCCGTAAACGCGCAGACTATCTGCTGAATTATCAGGCGCCCATGCAGCAAACATTGCAGCTGCGACCGGATCTGCAGATCGAGCACATTACGCTCGATACGTTACCTGTCCAGTTGATCGTATCCAGGCACGCGCCGATGGGGGGCGAGGAGCTGTTGATCCAGTTGGAATCCGCCTACTTGGAGCTGTTGCAGCAGGGTCGTATTGAAGAACTGCCAGAGCTGTGAAAACACGCGATCTGTCTATGCGACGCTCATCATCTGATGAATAGCCTGGGCATCGCTCGCCCCTATTTGCCATAGTAGCTTCCTGCTCGGACTGGGAGTGAAGCATGGGCGACATCGAACATCGGTTTTTGCACACCAACGGCATTCAACTCAGCCTCTATGCGGCGGGCCCGGTTGATGGCCAGCCGGTCTGGCTTCTGCACGGATTTCCGGAGTGTTGGTATTCGTGGCGGCATCAGATCGAGGCACTGTCTGCCGCAGGATACCGCGTCTATGCGCCGGAAATGCGGGGTTATGGGCAAACCAGCGCTCCTGCCGAACCCGAGCAGTATGATCTGATAACTCTCTGCGCCGACATTCAAGGCGCCATGGATAGCCTGGGTCATAGACGAGTCGCCATGGTGGGCCATGACTGGGGCGCGCCAGTCGCCTGGCATCTTGCCTTACTGGAACCTGAGCGCGTAAAGGTGGTGTGCGGGATGTCGGTCCCGTACGGCGGCAGGCCCAAACAGCCAGCCATCGGCAAAATGCGCGAACTGTACGGCGATCGTTTCCACTATATGCTCTATTTCCAGACCCTGGGCGCTGCCGAAGGTGAGATGGGCGAAAACATAGCCCGTACGCTGCGGCTGATGATGCATGGAATGTCTGGTGGCCAGGGCGGCAATAGTCTGATTCAGGATAAACCGGCCGACTCCCGCTGGCTCGATGACCGCCAGGATCCAGGCGTACCGCCGGACTGGTGTCCACCCGAAGCCTTTGATGTCTATATGCAGACGTTCAAGGCAAGTGGCTTTCGCGGACCGGTCAACTGGTACCGCAATTTCGAGCGCACCTGGGAACGCACCGCTGACCTTGCCGGAAAACAGATCAACCAACCGGCACTTTTCCTCATCGGCGACAGCGACGCGGTGGGCGACCTGGAAGCCTATACCATCAAGAAAATGCCTAGCGTAGTGACCCAGGTCGAACAGCATGTGGTCCCGGACTGCGGCCACTGGATCCAGGGCGAAAAGCCTGAACAGGTCAACGCCCTGCTGATGGACTTTCTGCACCGACATTATCCTGACGACTGAACTGGTTACCTCAGCTGAAACAGGCGCAGGGCCTGTTCACCCAACCTTGATCGCACATCTGGAGGCTCAATGACATCGATCAATCTGAGCGGCAAACGCATTCTGCTAACCCAGGCCGAAAGCTTCATGGGTCCTGCCCTGCATCGCGCGCTGGTCGAGTGTGGTGCAGACGTTATCGCCGACACCGGCGCGCTAACTGAACCGGGGGCTGCTGAAGCTCTGATCAAACAGGCAGGACGAGTTGACGTGCTGCTCGCCAATCTGGGGATTCCCGCTCCCAGTACCGTAGCGGTGGATGTGCGCGATGACGAATGGCGGCAGATGTTCGAGCAGTTGGTCGATCCCCTGCAGCGGCTGGTCAGAGCCGTGCTTCCCGAAATGATCGACCGTCGGGCGGGCAAGATACTGTTGATGGGCAGCGCGTCCGCGTTACGGGGCATGAAGCGCGCGTCCAGCTACAGCGCGGCACGCGGCGCCCAGCTGGCGTACATCCGGGCCGTGGGGGTTGAAGTTGCTCCCCATAACATTCAGGTCAACGCCATCGCACAAAACTTTGTCGATAACCCGACCTACTTTCCAGATGAAATTCAGGCTAATCCGGCGTTCCAGGCCCGCCTGAAACGGGAGGTGCCCCTTGGACGCCTGGTTTCAGCAGAAGAAGATGCTTCCTTTGCTGCCTATCTGTGTAGCGATGCTGCCGATTGTTTTGTAGGGCAGGTATTTCCGGTATGCGGGGGTTGGGCAGACTGAGCCCGCCTGTGCGCTCGAGTGGAGAGCAAAGACGCAGTTGTGTATAGTACGCGCGCCGTCAATCCCGACGGCATGGGTTCCCTAACCCCATCCATCAAAAAGGTTACCGTATGCCGCCGCTATCACCGCCGCGCCCTCGCCTCGCGCTTGCCGTTCTCATCGCCTTTCACATCCTGATAATCATCGCCAGTAATTATCTGGTGCAGTTGCCAATGACGCTGTTCGGTTGGCAGACGACGTGGGGTGCTTTCAGCTTTCCGTTCATTTTCCTGGCGACCGATCTCACGGTGCGCCTGCTGGGCAAGAAATCGGCGCGGCAGGTCATTGCCCGGGGCATGTTGCCAGCGCTGATCGCTTCGTACATTGTCTCCGTTGTGTTCCAGGAAGGGGCTTTCAGAGGCCTGGACTCGCTCACGCAGTTCAATGAATTTGTGTTGCGCATTTCCGTCGCCAGCTTCATCGCCTACGCGCTGGGCCAGTTGCTGGATATTCAGGTTTTCGACAAGCTTAGGCGTCTCCCGCAGTGGTGGATAGCGCCCAGCATGTCGACGCTGTTAGGAAATCTATTGGATACCTACACCTTTTTCTCCGTGGCGTTCTGGAATAGCAGCAACACTTTTATGGCAGAGCACTGGCTGGAAATCGCGACGGTCGATTATGTGGTCAAGCTGGTGGTCAGCCTTGCGCTCTTCGTGCCGCTATACGGCGTGCTGCTCAATGCCATCCTGCGGTTGATGGGCGGACCAAAGACGTCGACCCATTGAGAACCTGACCGCAACCCGTCACGCCAGTCACGCCAGTCACGCCAGTCACCCGAACCTGCCATCCCCCTCACTCCGGTCTGTCATTCCGTTCATTTCCGTCACTCCCTTCACTCCCTTCACTCCCTTCATTCCCGTCATTCCCGCGAAGGCGGGAACCAGCTCGCAAAACGTGGTACTGCCGGTTGCATGACCAATTGAAAATCCTAGACTCGACATACTACTCAGCAAGGACGCTGCCCCATGTATTGTCGTCTCGCACTGCTTCTTGGTTTTTTCTGCCCTACCGTTTTTGCCGTGGAGTGTCCCGACTGGAGACAGGCCCGGGCTCAAGCCGAGCTGGGCCGGCTAGCGGGCAGCATTCACCAATGGGAGCAGGCCTACGAGCAAGAGGGCCGCTCGCTTGTAGTGGATGAGCTTTACGATCAAGCCGTCATTCACCTCGCACAATGGCATGATTGTTTTCCCGGGATACGCCCGTCCGCCCCCTATGAGCGCCGAGCCGGCAAAATAGCCCATGCCGTACCGCAGACCGGGCTGGCCAAATTGAAGGATAAGGATCAACTGGCCCGCTGGATCACTCAACGCGATGACCTCTGGGTGCAACCCAAGGTGGACGGCGTCGCCGTCACCCTGAGATATCGCGACGGCGTGCTTCACAGTGCAACCAGTCGCGGCGATGGCTGGCAGGGAGAAGACTGGACGACGCAGGTGATGGGCCTGCCAGCGGTGCCACAGCGCTGGCAGCACGCACTGACCCTGACACTGCACGCTGAGCTTTACTGGAAGTTGGACAACCATCGCCAGAGCCGTGACGGCGGAGCCGGAGCGCGCAGCAAGGTTGCCGGGCTCATGGCCCGTCATCAGCTCAGCGCTGCCGAGGCGGCTGGCATCGGCGTGTTCGTATGGGACTGGCCGGACGGCCCTGCCGACATGCGCGAGCGCCTCGACCAGCTTGACCAGGCCGGATTCGACACCGCACGTTACACCCATCCCCTGCACGATGCTGAACAGGCCAGCGCGAAGCGTCAACACTGGTTCGATGCGCCGCTGCCTTTCGCCACCGACGGAATCGTAATGCGCCAGGGCACCAGGCCTGACTCGCGGCTCTGGCGCGCTGAACCACCCGCCTGGGCCATTGCCTGGAAATATCCACCGCAACAAGCTCTCGCACAGGTGCGCCAGGTGGCATTTCGGGTGGGGCGTACAGGCCGAATTACGCCAGTGCTCCAGCTCTTCCCCACCCCGCTTGATGACAAGATCATTCGTCGAGTCAGCGTCGGCTCCTTGCAGCGCTGGCAGGATCTGGATATTCGTCCTGGCGATCTGGTGTCCATCAAACTGGCGGGGCAAACCATACCGCAGCTCGACGCAGTCATCTCCAGAGCGGCGGTTCGCCCGGAGGTAAGGGCTCCCTCAAGCAGCGACTTCCACTATCTGAGCTGCTGGACGCCGAGCGCCAAATGCAGGAGCCAGTTTCTGGCGCGCCTGAACTGGATGAGCAGCAAGCAAGCGCTGGATCTGCGTGGCGTCGGACCGGGTACCTGGCGTTGCCTACTGGCCGCGGGCAAGCTTGAGCATCTGCTCAGTTGGCTGGACATGCCCGCTGACTTGCTGCCGTCAAACTGCGGCAGCGATCTTGCTGCGCTGCTCGAACCCACGAGGCAGCGCAGCTTCCACCAATGGACCGCAGCGCTATCCATGCCACCCACTGGCAACGCACAGATTCCTGCGAGCTGGCAGACGCTGACGCGCATGACCAAAGCGCAGTGGGAAGCGCAACCGGGTATAGGACCCAAACGCGCCCAGTTGTTGACTGAATTTCTCAGCCATCCGGAGGTCATTTTCCTTGGCCGAACTCTTCAAAAAATGGAAATATCAGGTTTTTCCAGTAGCGCCAGATAACCGCCGTACTGTAATGTCAGTTTTTCGTCGGATTTTTACCCAAGTTGTGGCTTGGTACCTGTAGAGCCCGTTTGTTTTCGTCTACCATCCCTACAACCCTGACAAACCATCGAGACCGCCGCCCATGTCCAAGCCCTGCTCCCCCGGCGCCGCCTGTTTAAGCGCATTGTTGGCCTTCAGCCCCTTGTATACCGCCGTATCACAGGCTGCCAATGCTCCGCTGACTGCAACCAACGCCGCCGACTATGCCAACCAGCTGAACCAGGCTGAACTCCAAAGCCTGCTGGATGCTGCCAATACGTCCGATGCAGCGCTGCGCCAGCGGGCCAGCCAATTGATGGAGCGCGGCGAAGCGGTGGCGCGCTCGGTCTATGTCGAGACACTGGGACTGGTCACACCGGAACAATCCGCCATGCTGGAACAGATGCTTGTGCAGGTTCCGAGCTCGCCTTCTCCAAGCCAGGCCTCCGGGCTGGGCGGCGTTAGCTGGGGATGGATTGCCGGGGGTGCGCTGGTTCTGGGCGCCGCCGCTGCTGCCGGTGGTGGCGGAGGTGGTGGCGGTGGCGGAGGTGGAGGTGGAGGTGGCGCTCCGCAGCCCAGCGAACCTGTTGAAGACGAGGAGATCGTCAATGAGGAAGTCACACTGCCCACGCGCGAGGTGCCTCCTCCGCCGCCTGACACATCACCGGAGCCGCCTCCTGAGGACGATATAGGCCCGGCGCCCGACCCAGGACCCCTTCCGGGCGCAGATGCGTCCGCCAGGCTCACTCCATTACCCGCCGAATATGAATTCACCGGCGGTTATGAGCTGACTTACGGTCACGTCGCTCACGATAGAGGTTTTACCGGCGCCAACAATATCATCGCCCAGATCGACAGCGGCGTACGTACCAGTCACGTTGAACTGCAGGGACAAATCGCTGGCAGCTACAACGTTCTTACCGGAGCCACTACGGAGGAAGCCGGGCAGGACAGTGGCAATCACGGTACCCATGTCGCTGGAATTCTCGTAGCCAAGCGTAATAATTTCGGCAGCGTGGGCTACGCTCCTGGTGCGCAGTTGCTGAACGTGCGCTTTACCAACGCTGCGAATGAAATAACCGCCACCGATCAGCAACTGGCCAATGGCTTCAATTGGGCGCGAACCAACGGAGCCCGATGGTTCAACAATAGCTGGGGCATTGAAACGACTGCGGATGAATTTGGCCGGCTGGGAATCACCACCTACTTTCCGGCGCTGCTGGCGGAATGGCAGGCGGGCGCTCAGCAGGACAAGGTTTATGTATGGGCCACCGGCAATCAGGGTGACGCGCAGCCGCTGGTGTTCGCGGCGTTGCCATCTCTTTTTCCGGAACTTACCTACCAATGGGTTGCGGTTACCAGTGTCGACGCCTCAGGCCAGTTGAGCGCTTTCGCCAACGCCTGCGGTGATGCAGCGGCCTGGTGTCTGGCAGCCCCTGGTTCGGACATCATATCCAGCGTCAACGTGTCGGATACCACCTACGCCTCCTTTTCCGGCACCTCCATGGCAGCGCCAGCAGTTACTGGAGCCCTGGCGGTAGTCAGCCAGGCATTTCCGACGCTGAGCAGTGCGCAGGTGGTACAGCGGCTGTTTTTCACCGCGAACAAGGATGGGGTCTATGCCAACGAAAGCCTTTATGGCCAGGGCCTGCTGGATCTTGAACTGGCTACGCGGCCCGTGGGCACGCTGATGCTGGTCAGTGACAGCGGTCAGCCACTCTCGCTGGAAAGTGCCAGCCTGGTACTCGGCGCACCCTTCGGCTATACCAATCCTCTGGCCAATCTTCAGGTAATGGCGACAGACAGTCTGGCGGCAGGCTTCGCCGTCGACCTCGGGCAACAGCTGAGTCTACGTCGCTACCGATATGACACCAGTCTGGCATTCGAGCGACTGGGGCGTAGCTGGCACAGTGAAACCGACGGTTTGCATACGTATACCTGGACGCAACGGGGAGGTTCCAGCCAGGGCAGTCGAGTCCTGAGTTTCGATCAGGGAGCCGGAAGCTCGTTGTCGATGGGCCAGATTGATGATCTGGACCTGCTGGAGAATGGCCGCAGCCTCGCTGGCTACAGTCAGTTGAACGCAACTCTCGCGGCGCCCTACTGGTTGCAACAGCCAGGCGAACAGACGGCCGGTATGCGTCAGCGCCTGCCGGTCGGTCAGGCTACGCTGGAATTGACGAGTGTGGCTAATGCCCTGCGGCAGGGTGCGTCACTCGGGCTCAATGTGCCCGTCGGCAGCAGCTATCGCTCGACGCTGGAAGTGGGTTTCCTGCGCGGCCGAGACGGGCTTTTCGACAGCCATGGTGAAGGTATTTTCGATTTGGGCAACACCAGCAACACGATGTTCGCCGGACTTCGCGGTCAGTTCAGCCAGGGTAAGCTGAGCCTGGCGCACGCGGCTTATCTGGGCCAGAGCGAAGTTGATGCTGCGGGTCTGCTAGCAAACATGGGGCCGGTGACGACCAGCAGCTGGCTACTGGCCGGCCGCTATAGCGTTCAGGACAACACCTGGGGCCTGGTATTGCAGCAACCGCTGCGGGTGGAGTCTGCTACCAGCAAAATCAATCTGGCTACCGGGTATGCAGGCAATCTGTTCGACATGCAGTCGGTTTCGTTGAATCTGGCACCGGATGGACGCCAGGTAAACCTCGAAGCCTTCTGGCAACAGCCGCTATCCCCAACAAGCGACGTGAAAATCTCCTGGCTGGGCATACGACAGCCAGGCCATCAAGCCAGCGCATCACCCATGCAGGTGTTGATGACCCAATGGCAACACAGGTTTTAAACTACTCTGCGGTGAGATAGGAAGAGCGTGTCAGTCCAAGCCGCAGTGCATCGATGAACCGAGCCCGTTCCGACGGGCTCAAGCGCGCGCCGGATACCTTGTCGCGATACAGGGTAACCAGCTCGTGCGGTTCGAAATGCACATATCGCAGCATGTCTTCGATGGTGTCATGCGTTTCGATGCCACCGTGCACGACTTTGCCATCGCTACGCAGGTACACATTGACCGAGTCGGTATCGCCGAACAGGTTATGCATGTCGCCAAGAATTTCCTGATACGCCCCCACCATGAAAATACCCAGTAGATAGTCCTCGCCTTCACGGAGCTCGTGTACCGGCAAGCTGTTTTCGATACTTTGCTCGTCGACGTAGTGACGGATCTTGCCATCTGAATCACAGGTCAGGTCTTGCAGAACGGCGCGGCGCATTGGCTCTTCTTCCAGCCGATTGAGAGGCATTATCGGTAACACCTGATCAATAGCCCAGGTGTCTGGCAGGCTCTGAAAGACAGAAAAATTGCAAATGTACTTATCGGCCATCTTGTCGTTCAGTTCGTCCAGTACCTGACGATGCGAACGCTGACGAGCCTTGAGCAGGGTATGCAGCCGGTTGCACAGGGCAAAATAGCATTGTTCAGCCAAGGCCTTTTCCGACAGAGTCAGCTTGCCTTCGGCATACTGCGCCGCCACATCGGTCATATAGTGCGTGGCCCGCCAATAGGTTTCGGTAACCATTTCAATGTCTGTCTGACCGAGCAGACCCACCAGATTGCGTACCACCTGTGGCAGGTTCTCAGGATCTTCGATTGGCGGTACGGTGTCGTTATGCCGCTCGACGTCGGTTACCTGCACGACCAGAACCGCATGGTGGGCGGTCATGGCCCGCCCGCTTTCCGAGAAAATATGCGGATGCGGCAGCCCCTGCTCGTCGCAGAAGTCCTTGAGCATCGCAACGACCGTATGCGCGTACTCGTTGACGTCATAATTTATCGAGCTGGCATTGCGTGAGTGGGTACCGTCGTAATCGACCCCCAGCCCTCCGCCCACGTCAATATGGTCAACAGGCAACCCAAGCGCACGCAACTCGCCGAAATAACGTATCGCTTCGCGAAAACCGTGCTGGTAATCCGCCAGGTTGGCGATCTGAGAGCCCATGTGAAAATGAAGCAACCGCACGCCATCCTGCAGCCCAGCCTCGCGAAAGCGTTCTATCACCCGCAAAAGCTGCGCGGCGGATAGTCCGAACTTGGATTTCTCTCCGCCGGTGTCGGCCCATTTGCTGGAGGCCAGGGATGACAAGCGTACGCGCAGGCCCACTTGTGGAGTGAGACCCAGAGCCTTGGCCTCCTCGATTACCAGGCGAACCTCCGACTCCTTCTCGATGACGATGAAGACGTTATGCCCGAGCTTCTGGCCAATCAGCGCGAGGTGGATAAATTCACGGTCCTTGTAGCCGTTGCAGACGATGGTGCCACCCTTTGGTGCTAGCGCCAGCACCGCCATCAGCTCGGGCTTGGATCCTGCCTCCAATCCGATGGATACGTTCTCGGTGGCGATAATGTTTTCCACCACGGCTTCTTGCTGATTGACCTTGATCGGATAAAGCGCGGTGTATTGGCTGCTGTATTCCAGCTGCGCGATATTGCGATCAAAGGCACCGGTCAGTTGACGAACACGGTCTTGCAGGATGTCCGGGAAACGAATCAGCAGAGGCAGATCGAGCCCGCTATCGCGGAGCTGCGCCACCAACTCATGAAGGTCAATGCTCTCGCCGCCATCACCATGCGGTATGACTTCGATATGACCTTTCTCGTTGGCGTTGAAATAGCCGGCGCCCCAATGACGTACTCCGTAAATGCTCCGGCTATCTCCAACAGTCCAGGCTGAAGCATCTTCTTTACGCGAACGCCGCTGTGACACCATCGATCTACCCCTTTTGTTTGCTGAAACCAGGCTACAGGATAAAGCAAAACTGGCTCGGCTGCCGCCTTGCTGCCAATAGCCAGACATTTTCAAGGTCGATTGGAGAGCAAACCCCTGGCCTCTGTTGCAGACAAGAAATAGGGTGGTGCAAACCAACCTGCAATGGAGATAAACAATGCAACAGTACTTTGGCCTGACCGGACGCACTGCCCTGGTAACAGGCGGCAGCCGCGGTATAGGAAAAATGATTGCCCAGGGTTTTCTCGAAGCCGGAGCGAAGGTGTTTATTTGCAGTCGCAAGGCCGATGAGTGCACAGCAACAGCCGCCGAGCTGAACCAATATGGAGAATGCATTGCGCTGTGTGCCGACCTGTCGTCCGAGGAAGGTGCTCGCCAGTTGGCGGCGAATCTGCTCAACCACACCGACCGGCTGGACATTCTGGTAAACAATGCCGGAACCAGCTGGGGCGCGCCCCTGGCAGAGTTTCCAGTCAAGGGTTGGGAAAAAGTCATGCAACTCAACGTGACCTCGGTGTTCAGCTGTATTCAGCAGTTGCTGCCATTGATGCGTCGCTCGGCAAGCGCGACCAACCCGTCACGCATCATCAACATCGGATCTGTGGCAGGCATCAGCGCCTTCGGCGAACAGGCTTATTCCTATGGACCGAGCAAGGCCGCAGTCCATCAGTTGTCGAGGATGCTGGCCAAGGAGCTGGTCAGCGAGCACATCAACGTCAATGTGATCGCGCCAGGTCGCTTTCCGAGCAAGATGACCAGCCATATCCACAATGATCCCGAGGCGCTGGCAGAAGATTGCGCTCATATTCCAATGAAGCGCTGGGGCCGCGAAGAAGAAATGGCGGCATTGGCGATCATGCTGGCGAGTACGGCCGGCGCGTATATGACCGGCAACATCATTCCGATCGACGGGGGTTTTACGCTCTAAACCAAGCCCCGCAATGCTGGGGCACGGCGTTTCGACCCGTCCCCAGCCAGAATCAGCATAGGCCCCCTCCCCCGCGCTCAGGCCTGTTTCATCAAGTTTGCCGCTGCGCAGCTGAATGTTTCTTGGCTGCAACTCACCTTCCCGTCCCCCTGATAAACAAGGTTGCTGTAGATGCCAGGCAACTGGCACCTCCGCCGCACCCCCCGGCAGAGTTGCTTTTGCGCGGTGACAGCGCTCTCAGCCAAGGCAAATATTGCAATTATATTTAACAGCTATAAATATTAGATTAACAAGCATGAGCGCTGTAAGCGGCACAAAGGTTGGGTTGAGATAAATTTTTGGATGTGTTTTTATAGAAAAAGAATTTATGCGTAAATATTAAAGGTAATGCTTTGACCCCGATACCCATCACGCTTCGCCAGCCGGTCGATACAGACGGCATGGCTTTGAACAGTCTGGTGGAGCGGTGCAAACCGCTCGACACCAACTCGGTGTATTGCAACCTGCTGCAGTGTAGCGACTTCGCCGACACCGCCATCGCGGCTGAGAATGCCGAGGGCGATCTGGTTGGATTCATTTCCGGCTACCGACCTCCGGCCCGCCCGGACACGCTTTTCGTGTGGCAGGTAGCGGTCGACGCCAGCATGCGCGGCCAGGGGCTCGCGTTGAAAATGCTGATGGGGCTGATCGAACGAGTTTCACAGCACGGCGTGCAGTGGCTCGAGACCACTATTTCGCCAGGTAACGATGCATCCGAAGCACTTTTTCGGAAAGCTTTTCGATTACTTGATGTCGAACCTGTTACCCGGGTGATTTTCAGCCGGGAGAACCATTTCAATGGCCAGCACGATGACGAAGTCCTTTATCGCGCCGGCCCGTTTTCTATTACATCCAAATCTTTTACTGCCAAGTAAAGCCAGGAGACAACATGAACAACTTCGAACAGTTCGAAAAACATGAATCCGGTATCCGCAGCTACTGCCGTTCGTTTCCGGTCATTTTCAAGCAAGCACGTGGCGCTGAGCTGATTACCAGCGAAGGCAAGAGCTACATCGACTTCCTTGCCGGCGCGGGTACGCTTAACTATGGGCATAACCATCCAGTACTGAAAAAAGCACTGATCGAATACCTGGAAAATGACGGCCTGACGCACGGGCTCGACATGTATACCGAAGCCAAGGAGCGTTTTCTCGAGACGTTCCACCGGGTCATCCTGGAGCCTCGCGGCATGGGCGATTTTGTCGTCCAGTTCAGCGGTCCAACCGGTTCCAACTCGGTCGAAGCAGCGTTGAAGCTGGCACGCAAAGTGACTGGTCGCAGTAACGTGATCAGCTTCACCAACGGCTTTCACGGTGTGACAGTCGGCGCTTTGGCAACCACGGGTAATGGTCATCACCGCGGCGCTGCGGGCGTTCCGCTCACCGATGTGAGCCGCATGCCCTATGCCAACTATTTTGGCGACAAGGTCAATACCATTTCGATGATGGACAAAATGCTTAGCGATCCCAGCAGCGGCATCGACAAGCCCGCCGCCGTAATCGTTGAGGTCATCCAGGGCGAAGGCGGGTTGAATGCTGCCTCGGCCGACTGGATGCGCAAACTGGAAAAGCTCTGCCGCAAGCACGAGATGCTGCTTATCGCGGACGACATCCAGGCTGGTTGCGGTCGCAGCGGCACCTTCTTCAGCTTTGAAGAAATGGGCGTCAAGCCAGACATTATCACGCTGTCCAAGTCGCTCAGCGGCTATGGTCTGCCATTCGCAGTCGTCTTGATGCGCCGTGAGCTGGATCAATGGGAGCCGGGCGAGCATAACGGTACCTTCCGCGGCAACAACCACGCCTTCGTTACCGCTGCGGCGGCATTCGAACACTTCTGGACCAACGATGAATTTGCCAAGAGCGTTCAGGCCAAGGGCAAGATCATCAAGGAGCGGATGCAGAAAATCGTTCGCAAGAACGGACCTGATTCCATGTTCGTCAAGGGTCGCGGCATGATGCTGGGGATCAGCTGCCCCGATGGCGAGACCGCTGCAGCGGTGTGTCGTGAAGCCTTTGAAAGAGGCCTGGTCATCGAAACCAGTGGTAACCATAGCCAGGTAGTCAAGTGTCTCTGCCCCCTGGTCATCACCGAAGAGCAGATTGACAAGGCCATGAACATTCTGGACATCGCTTTCGCCAAGGTATTTGGCGGGCAGCTTGCGAATCAGGCTTCTTGAGGAACCGAAAATGATCGTACGTACATTGAAGGATTGCGAGAACTCCGAGCGCCGCGTCGTGTCGGAGAACTGGGAAAGCACACGGATGCTGCTTAAAGACGACAAGATGGGGTTCTCGTTTCATATCACCACCATATATGCAAACACAGAGACTCATATCTGGTATCAGAACCATCTTGAGTCGGTGTATTGCATGAGCGGTGACGGCGAGATCGAGACCATATCCGATGGCAAGGTGTATCCGATCGAACCGGGCACCTTGTATATCCTGGACAAAAATGACGAGCATCTTCTGCGCGGGGGGAAAACCGATATGAAGATGGCTTGCGTGTTCAATCCGCCCCTTAGCGGCAAGGAAGTTCACGATGAAAACGGCGTCTACCCCATCGATGTGGAGGGCGACGTCGCCTGAAAATGCTTTGCAGGAGGACCAATGACTGCTGATTTATATCCGTCACGACAGCACGACCAACCGAGTTGGCACGAACGTATTGACCCGGTGTTGTATCGGAACGATTTAGAGAACGCTCCGGTCAGCACGGAACAGATGGCCAGCTTCGAGCGTGATGGTTATTTGGTTTTACCGGAGGTTTTCAGCTCCGAAGAGGTAGCAGTATTTACTCGAGAACTCTTGCGTATCAGTACCTTGCAAGATGTTCTCGATTCTCCGGCAGCGATACGCGAACCAGACAGTGGCGCGCTGCGTTCACTGTTTGCCATCCACCGCAGCAATGCTCTGTTCGAGCGTGTTGCGCGGGATGAACGTATTGCCGGCATCGCCCAGTACATTCTGGGAGGTGACGTTTACGTGCATCAGTCACGGCTGAATCTGAAGCCGGGCTTCAAGGGCAAAGAATTCTATTGGCACTCGGATTTCGAAACGTGGCACATCGAGGATGGAATACCCCGCATGCGCACAGTCAGCTTCTCGATCCTGCTGACGGATAATCATCCTTACAATGGCCCGCTCATGCTTATTCCCGGCTCACACAAGCAATACATCAGCTGTGTGGGAAAGACCCCGGAAAATCACTACCAGAAATCGCTCCGCAAGCAGGAGCTTGGCGTACCGGATGAGTACAGCCTGGAAGAGCTGTATCAACATAACGGGGTAGACATTGCCACCGGACCAGCTGGATCTGTAGTGCTTTTTGACTGCAATACCCTGCATGGCTCTAACAGCAATATCACCCCAACACCGCGCAGCAACCTGTTCTTTGTCTACAACCATGTAGACAACTTGCCGGTTGAGCCGTTTGGAAAAATACCACCCAGGCCTGAATTTGTAGCCGAACGTGGAAAAGTCCAGCCGCTGCAGACAGGTCCGCAGCGTTACGACTGAGGGCAGGAGCCCTCGCCCTGGTCTACAGGCCGGGACGACACTCTCTAACAAGAGAACCAGGATTATGCACACAGTAGAAAAAATCGGCGGCACATCAATGAGCCGCTTTGATGAAGTACTGAACACCATTTTCATTGGCGACCGTGAAAAGGCCGACCTTTATCAACGGGTCTTTGTCGTCTCAGCCTATGCCGGCATGACTAACATGTTGCTGGAGCACAAGAAAACTGGAGAGCCCGGTGTTTATGAGCGTTTTGCCGACGCCCAGAACGAGGACGCCTGGCTGGAGGCATTGGATGCCGTGCTGGTTGCCATGAAAAACAAGAACGCCGAGCTGTTCAGCACCGAATACGAGCGCCAGGCAGCCGACCGCTTCATCGACGGACGGGTCAGCGACGTACGCGACTGCATGCTCAGCCTGCAACAGCTATGTACCTACGGCCACTTTCAATTGACCGAGCACCTGATGAAGGTGCGCGAAATGCTCGCTTCGCTAGGTGAAGCGCATAGTGCGTTCAACACCGTACTGGCGTTGAAAAAACATAGCGTAAATGCGCGACTGGTCGATCTGACTGGCTGGAATCTGAGCACACCGAAAAACTTTCAGTCGATGATCAAGGATAGCTTCGACGGTATCGATCTGGGCAAGGAGCTGGTTGTCGCCACAGGTTATACGCATTGCAGCGAAGGACTGATGAATACCTTCGACCGCGGTTACAGCGAGATAACCTTTGCGCAGATTGCCGCCACCACGGGTGCACGGGAAGCGATCATCCACAAGGAATATCACCTTTCCAGTGCTGATCCGAATCTTGTCGGCGTGGATAACGTCGTCACCATCGGTCGCACCAATTATGACGTCGCCGATCAACTGTCGAATCTGGGCATGGAAGCGATTCACCCGAAGGCCGCGCGCACCTTGCGTCGTGCCGGCATACAGCTGCGCATCAAGAACGCCTTCGAGCCGAACCATGGCGGCACGCTGATCAGCCAGGATTATTGCAGCGAAAAGCCCTGTGTAGAGATCATTGCCGGTCGCAAGGACGTCTTCGGGCTGGAAGTATTCGATCAGGAAATGCTCGGCGATGTTGGCTACGACATCGAAATCACCAAGTTGCTGAAACAACTGAAGCTGTACGTGGTGAACAAGGATTCCGATGCCAACAGCATCACCTACTACGCGTCAGGTTCGCGCAAACTGATCAATCGCGCCTCGCGGCTGATCGAAGAGCGTTATCCCATGGCCGAGGTGCGAGTGCACAACATAGCGATAGTGTCAGCTATCGGCTCCGACTTGAAGGTCAAGGGAATTCTGGCCAAGACAGTCGCCGCCCTCGCCAGTGCTGATATCAGCATTCAAGCGATCCATCAGTCTATCCGCCAGGTGGAGATGCAGTGCATCATCAACGAAGATGACTATGATGATGCGGTAGCGGCGCTGCACAGGGCTCTCATCGAGCCGGAAAATCATGGTGATGTAATCGTTGCGGCGTGACGGTTATGCACCATTAGCAAGCCGCTTTAATTAATCATCCAGCAAAAAACGTTTGACGCTGGTAGCGGCCTGCCGAGAATCCTCCAGCATAAAGCAATGGCCGCCGGGTAGCATCTGCGAGGCAATATTGGCGTTGATGGCTGCCAGGCGGCGAGCCGATTCGATGACGAATGGATAGGTCTTGTCGCCGTGCATCACCAAGGCAGGCGTCCGGATCCGGCGCAGCCCATGCCACAACCTGACAGGCCACGACTCGAATACCTCAGCCTCCCGGCTGGGCCGACACTTCAACTCAACGCTGCGATCCTCGTGCTGCCTTAGCGCATGGTCTATGTGTCCTCGAAAGGCTGCTTCTTCCCAGCCGCGGAACATGCCGCGGTTATGCAACGCGCCATAGGCTGTCTCCCTGTCCGGCCAGTGATGCCTCCTGCCCCGCGCTTTTTCCGACATGCTGTTACGTCGGCGCCCGATGAGACTCAAGCTGGTGCGCAGAGCGATCAGCTTCATGGGAAACAGTACTGGGTCCAGCAGCACGGCACGCTGGAACAGATGCGGATGCGCGGCCAGTGTCAGCGCCGTCAGTACGCCGCCAAAACTGTGGCCACAAGCATATAACGGTACATCACCGAATTGCTTACGCCCCGCCTCGAAAGCCTCGTGGGCCAGTTGCGCGTTGCGGTTCCAGCCAAGAAAATCGCCGCCATGATCTGTATCCCCATGCCCCTGCAGGTCGCATAACCACAAATCAAAATGTTCAGCCAGCAGAGCCAGAAATGGCTCGTAGGTCCGACAGCAGAAACCGTTGCCGTGCAGGAAATGCAGAAGCGGTTTATCGCTCGGTTGCGTATGCCAGCCACGCATAATAAAACCGGCACTTGTTTTATGGGACCAGGGTAACAACGTCATAGGGGCTTCCCGGAAAATGGCCAGACAGTGTATCGCCGGCGTGCAGCCGTGTCAGTCGGGCAATGATCTGTTTTTATGCTGGCGGAGAAATACTAAATAACCTTTCGTCGGAAAAATGGCTATTAGCCACTACACTTCCTTGAAATGCCATTTTTTTGCTCTAAGGTTCAGACACAAGATCTTCCCAACGGATGGGAAAAGACCAGTGCAACAAGGATGCTTCACATGATAGTGACCGAAACCCTCACTGCTTTGCCCGAAAAACGCTCCCGTCTCGTCCTGATTTCCCACAGTGAATTGTTCGAAAGTGTCCTTCAACCATACGTTCAGGACAACCCCGGCTTTGAGCTGACCAGAATCATCAAGACCAGCGTCGAACAGGTGGATGCCGAGCTCGTGCTGGTTGATGTTGCCAGCTTCTCCCGCGATGAGTGCGTGCAAGTGTTTAGGCTCTTTCCCCACCTTCCAATCGCCCTGGTCAATGCCAATCTGGAAGTGGCGCTACAGTTGATAGAACTCCACCCCTGGGTCAAAGGTGTGTTCTACCGCTCCATGTCTCGTAACAACTTCATGGCCGGCGTTCAGGCCATGCTCGCCGGTGGCGACTGGCTACCTAGAGCGTTGATGGAAAAGCTGGTGGTTCGCTACCGCCAGATCGCCCATACATCCGACGCTATCGCCGAGCTGACTGCCCGTGAAAAGCAGATACTGACCCTCGCTGGGCAAGGGCTGTCAAATGTGGACATCGCTGGCAGGGTTTATCTCAGCGTCCACACCATCAAAAGCCATATTCATAATGCCTTGCGCAAGCTTGGGGCCACCAATCGCGCCCAGGGTGCAGCGTTGGTGATGGGTCATATCGGAGAGCCGGAAAGATGAAGCAGATCCTCGTCGCGGTGCTGCTGTTCATGGGCTTCGCTGCGCAAGCTGATGAGGCTGAGCTTGAAGGTTTCATCATCAATAACACGATTACCCGGTCCGGGCAGGAATTCTACCGCAAATTCAGCGAGCGGTTGAATGATGCCGGAACGCTGGATTTCAACCTCACGGTCAAAGAGCGGCCATCGGCACGCTGGGGAGTTTTGATATGGGTCGAGTTCGAAAACGCTCCTGTGTATCGACAGTTTTTGCAACCCAACGTATCGGATATGGAGGACACCGCTTACGCAGCGGCGGATTTCGTTCTGGAGCAAATTAACAGGCGGAAAATTGAAGCCTTGTTTGAAGACAACACAGACCTAGCCAAGGATGAGTTATGAACCTGCGAGCCCCCATCATCAGCGCCGTATTAACCGGAATGCTTTTTAATGCCAGCGCCCACGCCACCGAACTGGTTTACACCCCGGTAAATCCGTCCTTTGGGGGCAGTCCCCTCAACGGGGCGTGGCTGCTCGGCAACGCTCAGGCGCAGAACGACACCAAGGATCCCGATGCCATTGACCGCTCCTCGCTGACCGGCGCGTCCGCACTGGAGCGCTTTACCAGTCAGCTCGAGTCGCGGTTGCTTTCTCAACTGCTCAATGAGCTTGACGATGCCAACACTGGCTCACTAACCACCGACGACTTCATCGTCAATATCATCAACGACTCCGGAAACCTGACCGTCAGTATCACTGACCGTCTGACCGGAGAAGTGTCCGAAATCATCGTCAATGGTTACGGCGCCATCAACTGAGCAAGGAAAGCACCAGACATGAAATCGCTACTGATCGCATTTTCCATGATGATCGTCCTGCAAGGCTGCGCTATCCGGGAGCCTTTATCTGCCGATCACGAGGGGCCAACCCTCACTCCACGTACCTCCACCTACCAGGATCTGCTCGACCTGCCCAGACCCCGGGGCCCGCTGGTGGCGGCCGTTTACGGATTTCGGGATCAGACCGGACAATATAAGCCCCATCCATCCAGCTCCTTTTCCACCGCCGTCACCCAGGGCGCTGCCAGCATGCTGGTCGACGCAATGCAGGCAAGCGGCTGGTTTGTGGTGCTTGAGCGCGAGGGTTTGCAGAATATACTGACAGAACGCAAGGTCATCCGCGCCTCCCAAGCCAAGCCCGACGTAGCCCCGAATATTCAGGCCGAACTGCCTTCTCTGATGGCCGCCAATCTGATCATGGAAGGTGCCATCGTCGCCTATGAAACCAATGTGCGCAGCGGTGGCCTAGGCGCACGCTATCTGGGTATTGGTGTATCGCAGGAGTATCGGGTCGATCAGGTGACCGTCAATCTGCGGGCTGTTGATGTGCTCACCGGACAGGTGCTGTCCAATGTCATGACAACCAAGACCATCTATTCGATCGGCCGAAGCGCCAACGTCTACAAATTTATCGAGTTCAAAGAACTGCTCGAGGCGGAAGCCGGCTACACCACCAACGAGCCTGCGCAGTTGTGTGTGTTGTCGGCAATCGAAGCTGCCGTTGCGCATCTCATCACCCAGGGAGTGGAAAAGAAGCTCTGGCACGTCGCCGCCAACCAGGCTGGTGGTGCGTAGCCAGGCATATAACTTTTCTTCTCTCTGAACCGGCGACTCAGTACTGTTCGTGTCGCCGGTTGACTAATCCAAGCACTACCAGCCCCTCCCGCTTCACCCCCCTTGCGAAACAGTCCCAACGACCAATGAAATGAGCTCGAAGATTGATGGTGTTTTCAATCTTTTGATGGATTTTCGAATGACAGTTTAAGGCCAATCATAGGTCCATCAATTTTTGGCTAGGGTCGTTACGATGAGATGTGCAAGAAAGATCGCCACTGGGATGATGTTTTCGCTTCTGGCTTTCTTGCTTGTCCTATCCTCCGCAAATGCTAACGAGCTGGCCTCTTCCGTGGATCTCGCCCCAGGCGAACTCGATATCAGTCAGCAGCAAACGCTCAGCCAAATCTCTCCCAGACATCTTCAAGGCGACAACCTCGCGATTGTTCAGCAGAACGGTGACCACCTGTCGGGCGCCATCAGCCAGACGGGTACCGAGCTGGAAGCGTTCATCATCCAGACCGGTCATCTCAACACGGCTGCAATTGACCAGGACGGCTTCAGCAATTACGCGGGAATTATTCAGTCTGGCTACAACAACCAGGCTTTGATTGAACAGGGAGGTGCCTATAACAGCGCCCTGATCGAACAAACCGGCTCGGACAAGAGTAGCAGCGTTACACAATCCGGCCGGGGTGTAGACGTACTGGTTCGCCAGTACCGCTAACGGAAGTCAAACGCAGTAACTATCCGCAGTAACTATCAGAGAATGGAGATTTACCAATGTTCAAGCTCAAAACACTGTTTGCCGCAATGCTCACCGTCTCGGCCGCCCATGCCTACGCTGTCGATACCAGCACAGCCATTGTGGACCAGGACGGCGATTTGAACGACGCCTCGGTTACCCAGGTAGGTCAGCGAAATCACGAAGCGTCCGTCTATCAAAATGGTGATGAACAGATCTCCTCCGTCTATCAGAGCGGAAGGGACCACTATGCGGTAACTGTCCAGCACGGCGATGGCAACGAAGCTACTGTGACCCAGAACGGTTCTGACCTTACTGCCGATATTGGCCAGTCTGGCTCTGACAACCTGGCGACTGTCCGTCAGGGATTCAATCATAACTATGCGGAAGTTGACCAATTTGGTTCGGACAACGTTGCGCAAATCAATCAGCTTGGCGCTTGGCACAGAAGAAACAACGCTACGATCTATCAGGACGGCGATTCAAACCAAGCCTTGTCTGTCCAGACCGGCCAGCACAACAACGCCGACATTGATCAGTACGGATATGGCAACCAGGCCACTTCCGCCCAATCAGGTACCTACGGGTTCGTATCAGTCAATCAGGACGGCAGCTGGTTTGGCGGCCTGAATGAGGCAGTCGCAGTGCAGTCAGGTGGCGCCAACAACACTACCATCGATCAGCACGGCAGGGGCAATTCAGCCACATCCAATCAGTCGGGCGAAAACGGTTCTGTCGTCATTGAGCAACAGAATGGCTTCTTCGGCGGGTGGAACGCCGCAACGGCCACGCAGTCAGGCAACGACAACTACATGCTCATCGACCAGACCGGCTTGGCCAACGTCGCCACGTCTAACCAGTCAGGTGAAAACGGCAATGTGTGGATAGATCAGCAAGGCAGCACCAATGGTGCGTTAGCGGATCAGTCAGGCGTGAACAACGACGCTCACATCGACCAGAACGGTTATGCTTTCAATTACGCCAAATCCAACCAAACCGGCATCGATGGTTATGTGCTCATAGAGCAGAACGGCAACCTCAACTATGGAGAAGTTGACCAGTCCGGCGAGCGCAACAACGCTGATCTGAACCAAAGCGGAGTGGGTAGCTGGGCGTTGGCCACCCAGACCGGCGTGGATGGCGAAATCGTCATAGACCAGAATGGCTTTGGCCTGCATACCGCGACTGCTACTCAAGGCGGCACGGACAACTATGCCATCATGAGTCAGTCAGGTTTCAGCAACACAGCTACCGTTACCCAAGGCGCAGGCATGGGTAACCAGGCATTCGTAACCCAGGCAGGCAGCAACAACCTCGCTGCCGTCATGCAGTAAAATCTCTGAGCCAGACAAAGCTGCCGGCCTTGCGCCGGCAGCTTTGTTTGTTATATCGCCCCAGTTGCCCGGAACGCCAGGCCCCCTACTATCATTCATTCATCCCGACGGAACTCCTCGGGAATAGGCACGTTGGGCACCGGTCCAGGACGCTTGCCCTCCCCGGCCCGGTACTGCCGCAACTGGAATACATAGGCCAGTACCTGTGCCACGGCCAGATACAACCCCGCCGGAATCTGCTGATCCAGTTCGGTGCTGTAAAACACCGCACGAGCCAGGGGTGGCGATTCAAGCACTACCACATCATGTTCGGTAGCAATCTCACGAATTTTCTGCGCCAGAAAATCGCCGCCCTTGGCTACCACTATCGGCGCGCCGGAGCGAACCGGATCGTATCTGAGCGCAACAGCGAAGTGGGTAGGGTTGGTGATGACCACATCCGCCTTGGGTATTTCGTCCATCATTCGTCGTTCGGCCATTTCACGCTGTAACTGACGAATGCGCGATTTCACCTCAGGTTTGCCTTCCGAGTCTTTGTATTCGTCTCGGATTTCCTGCTTGGTCATCAGCAACTTTTTCTTGTTGTCCCACAACTGAAACGGAACATCGACAGCGGCAATCAGGATCAGCGAACAGGCCAGAATCAGCAGCGACCAGCCCAGCACCCAGGCGCTGTGTTCAATGGCGTCGGGCAGTGGTTCGCCAGAAAGCGCCAGCAGGTCATTCTGGCGCAGCCTGAGAACGACCAGGGCAACGGCCAGCACGACGAGGAACTTGGCCAGGGCCTTCAACAACTCAACCAGTGCCTTGAGGGAGAACATGCGCTTCAAGCCGGCCAGCGGATTCATCCGCTCGAACTTCGGGGCCATGGATTTGGCGCTGAATAGCCAGCCCCCCAGCAGAATCGGCCCGACCAACGAGGCGATCAGAACCATGAAAAACAGCGGGCCCAGCACATCGAATCCCAGATCGACCGACGCCAGCAGATGAATGCCCATGGTGTCGGTGGAATACAGCGCTTCCCTATCCAAAGTGAAGTTGTAAACCATCAGGTCCATCATCTTGCCGGCCATTGCCGGCCCGACCATCAGCAGACCGGCAGCAGACACCATCACCACAGCCAAGGTATTGAGTTCCTTGGAGCGGGCTATCTGACCTTTGTCACGGGACTCCTTTAAGCGTTTCTCCGTGGGATCTTCGGTTTTTTCCTGACCACTCTCAGACTCTGCCATCAGCCTGCCCCCACCATTTCGCGCATCACCGTGAGTGCATCACTGGCCAGCGCCTGATATTGAGCACCCACTTCACCTAATACCACCCAAAGAATGAACAGGCCGAAGACAAGCGTTAGAGGAAAGCCAATCGAGAAAATATTGAGCTGGGGGGCCGCGCGCATCATTACCCCGAAGGAGAGATTGACGATGAGCAATGCGGTGATCGCGGGGAGGCCGATCAACAGAGCGGCGGCCATGACCCAGGACAACCGAAGCGCCAGCGTATAAAAATCAGCGGCTTGCAGGGTCTGTCCGATCGGAAGGGTATTGAAACTTTCCGCCAGCACTTCGATGACCACCAGATGACCGTTCAACGACAGGAACAATAGCGTCACAAGCATGGTGAACACCTGCCCCACCACTGCGACAGAGATACCCATGCTCGGATCGTTCATCGAGGCAAAACCGAGACCCATCTGCATGGCGACGATCTGACCGGCAAGCACATGAACCTGAAATAGCAGCTGCAATATGAAGCCCATTGCCGCACCGATCAGAATCTGTTCGGCAATGATTATCCATGTAGCCAGAGACAAGGCGTCCAGCTCGGGAACAAGTGGAACCTGGGGGACGATCAGCACAGTAATGACCAGCGCCAGATACAGGCGAATGCGCATGGGCAGCAGTTGCGTGCCGAACACCGGCATGGTCATCAGCACGCTGGCGACGCGAAAGAGCACCCACATGTAGCTCGCGACCCAGCGGCTGACTTCCGTGACGGCCAGCTCGAACATCAGCCGATCAGCCCGGGGATTTCCCGGTACAGCCTGTCGGTAAATTCGACGACCTGGGCAACCAGCCAGGGCCCGAGCACTATCAGGGTGACAAAGGTGAACAGCAAGCGCGGCAGAAAGCTCAACGTTTGCTCGTTGATCTGCGTAGCCGCCTGGAAAACAGCTACCATCAGGCCAATAAACAAACTCGGCAGCACTATCACCGCCACCAGCAGCGTTGTCAGCCAGAGCGCCTGGCGGAACAGGTCTACTACGACTTCGGGTGTCATGTCAGCCCTCCTACGTCACGGCAAAGCTGGCGGCAAGGGTGCCAATTATCAGCGCCCACCCGTCCACCAGCACAAAAAGCATGATCTTGAAAGGCAACGAGATAATCAGTGGTGACAACATCATCATACCCATAGCCATCAGCACGCTGGCCACAACCAGATCGATCACCAGAAACGGGATGAAGATCATAAAGCCGATCTGGAAGGCGGTTTTCAATTCGGAGGTCACGAAGGCCGGAACCAGAATGTGAAACGGCACCTCGTCGGGGCTGGTCAGATCAGTACGGCGTGCCAGACGGACGAACAATTCAAGGTCGGTTTCGCGGGTCTGGGCCAGCATGAATTCACGCAGCGGAATACTCGCCAGTTCCACGGCTTCCTCGGGTTCCAGTTCCTCTGCGATATAGGGCTGCAACGCCGTTTCGTTGATCCGCTCGAAAACCGGCGCCATGATGAAGATTGTCAGAAAAAGAGCCAAGCCGACGAGAATCTGACTTGAGGGCGTCTGTTGCAGACCCAGGGCCTGACGCAGAATCGAAAATACAATGATGATGCGGGTGAAGCTGGTCATCATCATGACGAATGCGGGGATGAACGTCAGCGCGCTCATTAACAGCAGAATCTGCAGGCTGACCGAATAGGTCTGCTCGCCCTCGGCATCGGTGCTCAGCGTCACGGCTGGCATGCTCAAGGGATCGGCTGCCGTCTGGGCCAGCGCAGCAGGGGCCAGCAACACCAGAACCAGCAATAGCCAGCGGATCATGGCTTGTTCTCCCGCTTGAGCATGGCCTGGAGCTTCTGGGCAAAATCCCCGGTTACGCCACGTTCCGCCGTCACGTCCGCGACTGGCTCGTCGAACACGTGCAAGGTATTGATACGCCCAGGCGATACGCCAATCAGTAGCTGTTTACCACCCACATCGACCAACAACAGGCGATCCCGGGGTCCCATCGGCAGGCTGCTCACCAGCTTGATATGCTGTCCGCCCTGGGGGGCCAATGGACCTACCCGGCGCAGCAGATAACCCATGAGGAAAATCAGTCCCACTACCAGAATCATCCCCAGGCCGAGCTGCACGAGCTGGCCCACTAGCGAGGATTGCGAACTGGAAGCTGTCCCCGTCGTCGTAGCGGCGTTTGCCAGCACGGAACCGGACAGAAATAGCAGAGGGCCTGAAAAAACCAGCAACGTCCGCATATCAACGAAGCTTCTTGATGCGTTCAGTGGGGCTGATGACATCGGTCAGACGAATGCCAAATTTTTCGTTAACCACAACCACTTCACCGTGGGCGATCAGGGTACCGTTGACCTTGACGTCCAGCGGCTCCCCCGCCAATCGATCCAGCTCCACGACTGATCCCTGGTTGAGCTGCAGTAGATTACGAATGGTGATCTCGGTGTTTCCCACTTCCATGGAAATAGTCACCGGAATATCCAGGATCACGTCCAGATTGGGGCCGTCGGCGCCACCCATGAAGTCTTCGGCTATCTTGGCCGGCGCCTTGAACTCTTCCATCTGCAGGCGTTTGGAATCATCGTGCCCTGCTAACATCGCATCGATGTCATCCTGACTGGAGTCACCCGCCTCGTCCATGGCCGCTGCCCATTCGTCAGCCAGAGCCTGCTCTTCCGGACTGATCTCACCAGCGTTCTTGTCGTCAGCCATATCACCATTCCTCTACTGTTATGTTACTCATCCGGCTGCTTAGCGCGGGCGAACAATCGGACCTAGTATTTGCAAGGCCAGGTTACCCTTGACCGACCCCAACTTGGCCTTGAATGTAGGCACACCGTTGGCGCACAGCACCATATGCTCGGGCAACTCCACCGGAATCACGTCCCCCGCCTGCATGCTCAGCAAGTCCTTCAACTTGAGTTCGCGGCGCACTACAGTGGCACTGAGTGGAACCTTGGCGCAGGTTATTTCCTCGCGCAGAGCCCGTACCCAACGTTCATCCTGATCATCCACATCCGATTGCACACCCGAATCAAGAACCTCCCGCAACGGCTCGATCATCGAATAGGGTAAGGTCACGTGGAAATCACCCCCTCCGCCATCCAACTCAATATGAAAGGTTGATACAACAACCACTTCGCTTGGGCTGACGATGTTTGCAAGCGCCGGATTGACTTCGGAATTGACGTACTCGAAGTTGACTTCCTGAATCGCTTGCCAGGCTTCCTTCATATCGGCAAACGCTTGATCCAATACCATGCGCACAACACGCAACTCGGTCGGAGTGAACTCGCGGCCCTCAATCTTGGCATGGCGCCCATCCCCGCCAAAAAAGTTGTCCACCAACTTGAATACCAGCTTGGCATCCAGAATGAACAACGCGGTACCGCGCAGCGGCTTCATCTTTACCAGGTTGAGACTGGTCGGAACGTACAATGAATGAACGTACTCTCCGAATTTCATTACCTGCACGCCGCCCACGGCCACGTCGGCAGAGCGACGCAGCAAATTGAACATGCTTATACGGGTGTAGCGGGCAAAGCGCTCGTTGATCATTTCGAGCGTGGGCATCCGCCCGCGAACGATACGATCCTGACTGGTCAGATCATAGCTTTTGACCGACGTAGGGTCGCCGTCTTCTTCGGTATCAATCGCCCCGTCGTCGACCCCATGCAACAGCGCGTCGATTTCATCCTGGGAAAGCAGATCCTGAACAGCCATGATGTTTCCTATTGCAAGACGAAGTTGGTGAACAAGACGGTTTCGATCATCGGATTACCAAGTTCTTTTTCCATAAGCGCTTTCACCGCCAGGCTTGCCCGCTCGCGGAGCGTTTCTTTGCCTTCCGGGCTGAACAAGGTGGAAAAATCCTCACTACTGAACAACATGACCAACTGGTTGCGTATCAAGGGCATGTGCTTGGTTAGCTCTTCCATACCCGACTGATCGCGCCCCATCAGCACCACACTTACCTGTAAGTACCTTGGCCGCCCTTCATGTACATAATTCACGACAAAGGCCGGATTCAGAGGCTGGTAGATAGCCATTGGCTGGCCCGGTTCGGCGACCGTCTCGGCAACCTCCTCCTCATCTCCTGACAAGAACACCCAGGCGACCACCCCCAGCGAAAGCAATAACGCCATTAATCCGGCACCGACCAGAATGAACATCTTCTTCCGGCTAGTCGTTGCAGGTTGCTCTTCTTCCTCGGGTTCTGCCTGTTGGGGCTGCTGTCTTGCCATGCCAAAATTCCGTCACAAATAGGGAGAAATTACTGTTACCAAGACCGCTTGCATCGTCCATGCCAACCGCTGGTCACAATGTGAGGAACAAGGATAAAGGCTAAGTAGGGAAATGTCTTGGCTCCCTTTCAGGTTCCCCTCGGAAGGGAGCCCGAAAAGGGTCAGGTAGGGAATCAGGCGAAGAAGTCGACCAGTCGATCAGATGACACCATTGCTGCAGCAGACGTAGTAACCAGGCTCTGGGCGGAGTCTTCGCTGGCACCGAGGCCGGCCTGTTCATCTGCTCGCCGGGACCGCCCCGCCAGTTCTTCTTGCGCGTCACGCCCCGTTTGCTGACCGACCGAGCTATCGGCCACCGAGACGTCCAACTGATCCATTCCCTGCTGGCTGAACATCTCCCGCAGCCGGTACATCTGTGATTCAAGTGCTTCACGTACGGATGGATTCTGGCTGACGAACTGTACGTGATGCTCCTGGCCCCGGTTTTGAATGTGAATTTCCAATGGCCCAAGCTCAGCAGGATCCAGACGGATTTCCACGCTGCGCAGATTCTGGCTGGACATCCACATGACCTTCTGGACCATGGCTTCACCCCAGCTTTGCTGACCAAAGGGGACGCCAAGAGCCTGCGACGCGCCGGTAACAGGGCGTGCCGTCAAGGCAGACTGAGCGGAGGACTCCGCCGACGAACCAGGCCGGGACATCAAGTCCACCGCTTCGGCTTCGGCCGTACTACCTCGCAACCCCTTTTGATCGAGCTGTTCCGCAAGCTTTGCGGCAAAGGCTGGCTGCATTTCCAGTGCCAGCGCTACCGAAGCCGACCGCTGTACAGGCGCGGCGCTTTGCATCTGCTCATTGCCGGAAACGTGCCGCCGGTTCGATTGATCCTTACCGGCTTCTTCCAGCGCCAGCTCGCCCTTACCCCCCCGACCCTCCGCCGCAGCGCCATCAGCAGACCCAGCGGCGAAACTACGGAGCGTGAAAGCAGTTGCGACCGGTTCTGACGCCGGATTCAACAGGTCGGTTATCGCGCCGGGAACGCCGCTCTGGACACTCTCCAACTCGGAGCCTTCGGCTCCGCCCAGAGACACCCTGGCCTCCTGAAGCCACTGCATCCAGCGCTCGGAGACCGCGGCTATTGCCTGAGGGTCCGAATCAACCGCCAACATGGCGTCAGCGACTCCCTCCTCCTGGCCAATTGTCGACAACTGTCCGAGCCAGTCCTTTATGGAATCCGGCAACGGTTTGCCACCTCCGGCAAGGGCGATATCGTCTATTGCCGCCAGGCCGTTCTGTTCGAGGGTATCGAAAAATTCTGCTACCTCGTCGGGTTGCTGGTCAGCCAGGATTTTGGAAAACGCGTCTTCCTTCCCGGCAGCGCCCGATTTTAGGGGGCCTTTGTCAAGTCCGGGCGAGCCGCTCGGGCGGACTTCAGGGCTTGGAAACGCCATCAGGGCTTGGCTTACTGACATCTGGTTTCTCCGTCGAGATACAGGTTTACCTCTGTTAGCAGAGAACCAAGCAATTTCAGGGCCAATTATGGAAAAACAGGTGTTTTCAGGAGCAATCAGATTTTTTGCAGCAGGGAGTGCAGAAGGGTTTCGACTCGTTCATACAGGACAACGAGCTGAAGATAGGCGGAGCGTGCGGCGTCCGCATCCTCCGCCGTACCTGCCTGCTCTGCGAGATGACAGCTTTTCTGCAATGCAATGGCACCCATATTGCCGCAGCTGCCGCGGAAACTATGGGCCGTTTGGCGAAAGGACTCCCAGTTCTGCTCGTCAAGATTCAGTCGCAAGTGTTCAAGGCGCATTTCGGCATCGTTCATGAAGGTCTCAAGCAACAGCCGATAATCCTCCCGCATCAATTCACTGAGTGAATTTTGAACGTCTGAGTCCAGATCGGGAGGATTGTCTGACATGGGATCTGGTCCTTTTTGGATGATAGGCCTGGAATGCCCGCTACTCTCCCAGCGCGCCAGAATTATGCCGAAGCTACCAGCTGAAGACTACCCCGACCCGGTTGCCTTGGGTGTTAAACGTGACCTCGTCCGCAAGTGCAGTAACCAGTGCCAGCCCTCGTCCAGCATATCCGTCATTTACCGCCATCGGCTGATGCGAAAACCCTGCCCCGCTGTCGGCCATCTCGATCCGCAATATGCCGCCCTCGGCGGTGGGGGTATGATCCAGTAACACCCGAATCCAGCCTTCGCGCAAACTCGACAGCCGCTGATTGCGCTCGATGTAATAGTGGCTGAAGCCTTCCGAATCGCGCTTCCAGGCGGATTCCAGCCCAAGCAGGCCGTGTTCAAGAGCATTGCTGTAGAGCTCGCTGAGTATGGTGAACAGGCTTCCGGCGTGCACGCGCAAACCGGGAATCTCCATCAGCACTTCCATCAGGAACGGCAGCGGATTGTACTGGCGCACCGATGCGGCACGAAAGGTATAGCCCAACTGCCAATCCTGCGCTGATTGATGGTGGGCCGCCAGCGAACTGGCGGCGGGACGATGAGGCGCCTGCTCCTGCATGATCATCTCAAGAAGGCTTATATCGTCTTCAGGGCTACCGTGGAAGGCTTCGATAGACCGGAGCAGACCGTCAAACAGCTCATTGGGGCGGCCCGCGTAACTATCTATTAACTGAATGACGCGCTGTTCGCCATATTGCTCCCCCGACTGGCTACGGCTTTCGATCACGCCATCGGTCCAGCACATCAGCCGGTCACCGGGGGCCATGGCCAGCACAACCGGGTTGGGGTCGAACTTCTCTGCGTTGGCGACACCCAGCGGCAGGTGCGTAGACGGAATCCGGTGCAGCAGCTCTGCCTGCCGTCCCACTATCAGTACTTCCGGCAGACCGCCGTTCCAGATTTCCACCAGGCCTTTACTGGGATTGACCTCCATCAACACAGCGCAGCAGAAAATACCGATGGGCAGAATCTGGCCAAGCTTTCCGTTCAGTTCCGTAACGATGTCACGAACGTTGAACCCCCTCGCACTCATCGCATAGAAGACCTCCGCCAGGGGCATCGCACCTATCGCCGCGGACAGCCCATGGCCGGTAAAATCTCCCAGCAAAATATGCATGCCACCGGAGGGTTTGTACGCCGCCAGCAGAATGTCGCCATTGAACATGGCATAGGCTGACTGGAGATACCGCAGGTTGGGGGCCGACAAACAACCAGCGTGGGCCACCCGGTCAAAAATGATCTTGGCCAGCTCCTGGTCCCGAACAAGACGCTGGTGCTGGCTGGAAATAAGATCGCGTTGGGCCCGTAGCGTCTTGTGCATTTCCTTCATGCGGTTGAAGGCCTGGATCTTGGCCTTGAGAATGACCGGATTATAGGGTTTGGTAAGAAAATCGTCGCCGCCCGCTTCCAGGCATTTCACCAGGGCGTCGGTCTCGGTCAGGCTGGTGAGAAAAATGATCGGAACCAGATCCTCGCCAGCGGAATCCTTGATCAGGCGCGCTGCTTCAAAGCCATCCATCACCGGCATCAAGGCATCCATCAATACCAGATCAGGTCGGTTGGCGGTGAACTTCTCCACCGCCTCCCGGCCGTCTTCAGCGCCGACCACTTCGTGGCCGAGCCCTTCGACAAGCCTGCCCAGAATCATCCTGTCGGCCGGATTGTCATCCGCAACCAGAATCTTCAACACAGACAGCGGGGGCGGCGAGGCCCCCTGCGTCGACTGGTCAACAGTGGCCACGGATCACTCGATACTGAACAGTTGTTCGAAATTCGAAATACTGAAGACCTTGCGCACGTCCGGGTTGCAGTGAACGATCTGGATCAAGGCAGAATCACCCCCCGCATGATCGCGCAGCAGCAACAACATACCGAGCGCGGAGCTATCGATATAATCGGTGTCCTGCAGATCCACCACATAGCGCTGGGGAGTCAGGCCGCTGCGCTCGTAGGCTTCCCGAAAATCCTGGTGGGCGCCAAAGTCGAAACGCCCGCTAACGCGTATGGTCAGTACCTGACCATCGGTAGAATGGCTTGCCTGGATGGGCATGATGTTGCTCCTTGGCTCGTCGATACAGCTTTGATGTCTTTGCTTTTCATCAGCATAGCATCGCAAAACCATCACGGCGTATTTCGGCGGCTGTCGAATGCGCGCTGGGACAACTCATCAAGTAGTTTCTGTTCCTGACGATCAGCCCTAACCCGGGCTTCCTGGCGATAGCGGTCGATGAGCATGCGCAAAGCTTCAAGCCGCTGGTAACGCTTTTTCCACAGGTCGCGGGCTTTGTCCACACTCAACTTGTGCCAGGTCACAGTCTGTTTCTGCTGCTCGATTGCCACCTGCATCTGCGCCAGAAAGCGCTGATAATTCAATAGCCATTCCCGACCGACACCCATGCCGCCGCGCTGGCTCCAGCCCTTCTGATACTCGCTGCAATAGAAGTCCAGGTCACGCAGCCGGGCCTCGGCGTCCTCCGCCTGTTTCTGGCATTCACCCAGCTTTGACGCGGCCTTTCGTTCCTCTTCGAGCGCCATGTCAACGACCGGCTCCAGCCGACGGATGCGACTCTCACTCATTGCTTACCAACTGTTCGAGCGCCGCGTGGCTGTCGGGCAGATTCACACTGACATGCAGCCCCTGACGCAGAAAGGCCTGCATCTTGGGCATTTTCTCCATCGCCTTGTCGGTCAGCGGGTCAGAGCCGACGGAGTACGCGCCAACGCTAATCAGATCACGGCTTTGTTGGTAACGGGCGTACATCTGTTTGAACAACTGCGCTTTTTGCAGAAACTCCTGGCTGACGATCTGCGGCATCGCACGGCTGATCGACGCTTCGATGTCGATCGCCGGATAATGGCCCTCCTCGGCCAGTCTGCGTGAGAGCACCACGTGACCATCGAGAATGGCGCGTGAGGCATCCGCGATCGGATCCTGTTGATCGTCGCCCTCTGACAGCACGGTGTAAAAGGCCGTAATGGAGCCGCCGCCCTGCTCAGCATTTCCAGCCCGTTCAACCAGCTGTGGCAATTTGGCAAACACCGACGGCGGGTAGCCTTTGGTGGCAGGTGGTTCGCCAATCGCCAGGGCGATTTCACGCTGCGCCTGGGCAAAACGGGTGAGCGAGTCCATCAGCAACAATACGTTCTTGCCCTGGTCCCGAAAATACTCGGCAATGCGGGTGCAATACATGGCCGCACGCAGACGCATCAAGGGCGCGTCATCTGCGGGCGAGGCGACGACTACAGAGCGGGCCATGCCCTTCTCACCAAGGATCTGTTCGATAAACTCCTTTACCTCCCTGCCCCGCTCGCCGACCAGGCCGACGATGGTGATATCCGCATCGGTGAAGCGGGTCATCATGCCCAGCAGCATACTCTTGCCCACGCCGCTGCCGGCGAACAGCCCCAGACGCTGTCCGCGACCCACCGTCAACAAACTGTTGATCGAGCGAATGCCTACGTCCAGCGTCTCTTCAATCGGGTGACGTTTCAGCGGGTTGATGACCGGACCGTTGAGATCGACCCAATCGTCCGCCTTGAACAGCCCCTTGCCGTCAAGCGGGCGGCCGATGCCATCCACGACCCGGCCCAGCATGGCGGTGCCCATTGGGAGCTTTCCGCCCCCGGCGGAAGGGACCACGCGTGCGCCTGGCTGGACTCCCTGTAGGCTGTCGACCGGCATAAGATAGATCTTGCTGCCTGAAAAACCCATCACCTCCGCTTCGATCTGGCTACGACCCTGGGGTGTCTCGCTGATTACCAGGCAGCGGCTGCCCACCGGCGCTTTGCAGCCTTCCGCCTCCAGGGTCAATCCCACCATGCGGATAAGACGACCCTCTACAACAGGGTCGCTCGGTAGCGTCAGGCCGGCAGGATAGCGGGCCAGACGCCGAGCAAAACTGACGCGCTCAGACATCGTCTTTGTCCGTTGCCGCCAAGGATGGCGCTGCCGACGGAGGCAACACAGTGATATCCGGCTCAGGTGGATGGGCTCGTTGTTCACGCCGGGCCTCGAACAGCTGATCAATGATCATGTTCAGGCGGGTTTCCAGCGTGGCATCGACCTGGCTATGCTCGGTTTCGATGCGACAGCCGCCGGCCATCAGATCCTCGTCTTCCAGTAAACGCCAGCTTTCTTCATGACGCTCGCGAAGCGCCTTGACCGCTTCGAAATCGGCGGGGTTCAGATAAATGCGAATATTGCCGGCGCCCATTGGCAGAGCTTTGAGCGCGCCGCGAAGCACATGCACAATCTGGCTGGAATCGGTTTTAAGCTCGCGCTGTATAACCTGGCGCACCATGGTTTCGACCAGTTTGAGCAGCATATCCTCAACCTGATCATCCTGATCCTTCATCGGATCCATCAGCTGTGCCATTAGACCTTCTATCTCGCCGAGGCGGGCCTCGGTTTTGACGCGCGCCTCCTGCTGGCCCTTCAACTGGCCAGCGTGAAAGCCATCCTTTTCTCCGGTAGAAAAGCCTTCGTTATAGGCTTCTTCACGGATCTGCTCGAGCTCGTCCACGGTAAACGGGCGAGGCTGCTCGATGTCGTCTTCCGGCTCGGCGATGTCTTGAATGTCTTCGATGGGCTCAGGCTCGCTGCTTTCCAGCGGCACCTGCAAAGGCTCCGCATCGAAGCTCGGAAGATCCCATAGACTGAAAGCCTCCGGGAGGCTGCCGCGGATCAGTTCGCTGTCAGTCTTGTTCTTCATGCAGCAACCTCAAGCATTGATTCTGGATCCCCGCCTTCGCGGGGATGACGGCTGTGGTAGAGCCTCGCGTTTCCTGCAAACCCTGGATCCCCGCCTTCGCGGGGATGACGCTTTGGTAGAGCCTCGCGCTTCCTGCAAACCCTGGATCCCCGCCTTCGCGGGGATGACGGCTGTGGTGGAGCCTCGCGTTTCCTGCAAACCCTGGATCCCCGCCTTCGCGGGGATGACGGCTGTGGTGGAGCCGCGCGCTTCCTGCAAACCCTGGATCCCCGCCTTCGCAGCGATGACGGCTTTGGTGGAGCAGCGCGCTTCCTGCAAACCCTGGATCCCCGCCTTCGCGGGGATGACGACTTTGGTGGAGCCGCGCGCTTCCTGCAAACCCTGGATCCCCGCCTTTGCGGGGATGACGGCTTTGGTGGAGCCGCGCGCTTCCTGCAAACCCTGGGTCCCCGTCTTTGCGGGGATGACGGCTCTCCCCACTCCCCACCGTCATTCCCGCGAAGGCGGGAATCCATGGGTGCAGGCTCCGCGGTCATGCCCAAACCCCGACATCTCCCCTCCGGCGCTACAAGCAAATCTCACCCGACCCCGATCAGATCATTTCCTCGCCGCCCTTGCCGCCCAGCACAATCTCGCCGGCATCGGCCATGCGGCGGGCAATGGTAAGAATTTCCTTCTGCGCTGCTTCCACTTCACTGATTCGCACCGGTCCTTTGGCTTCCAGATCATCCTGCAGCAATTCCGAGGCACGCTTGGACATATTGCGGAATATCTTGTCCTTGATTGCTTCGTCTGCACCCTTGAGCGCGATGATCAGTATCTCGGAAGAAATTTCCCGCAGCAACGCCTGGATGCCGCGGTCGTCAACGTCAGCCAAATTGTCGAATACGAACATGAGGTCTTCGATCTTGGTCGACAAATCCTCGTCGACATCGCGTATCGCTTCAATCAATTGTGACTCAGCAGTTGTCTCCAGGAAGTTCATGATGTCAGCGGCGCGCTTGATGCCGCCCATATTTGCGCGGGTTGTATTCGAGCTGCCGGCAAATTGCTTCTCAAGAATTTCGTTGAGCTCTTTCAGGGCTGATGGTTGCACCGTGTTCAACGAAGCAACCCGCAGAAGCACATCCAGACGCACCTTGTGATCAAAATAGCCGATCACTTCAGCCGCCATGTCGGGATCAAGGTAGGCCACCACAATTGCCTGAATCTGCGGGTGTTCATAACGAATCACGTCGGCCACCGCCCGCGGCTCCATCCACTTCAGGCTATCCAGCCCCGAAGTACTGCCACCTAGAAGAATGCGATCCACCAGACTGCTGGCCTTGTCCTCTCCGAGGGCCTGTGTGAGCATTTTCCGGATGTAGGCATCCGAGCCGACCCCCAGGCCGGTTTGTTCGCCCACCACTTCGATGAAGTCGCCCATCACCTGCTGTACCTGCTCGCGCTGCACAGTCCGCAGCCCGGCCATGGCGCTACCGACCCGCTGCACTTCCTTGGGCCCCATGTGCTTGAGAATGGCTGCAGCGTCAGATTCGCCCAGGCTAAGCAGGAAAATCGCGGCCTTGTCGAGTTTGGTGAGTTTCTGCGGGCGCTTGGCTTCTTCACTCATCGTCGTTAATCCACTCTTTCACTACCTGGGCCACACGGCCAGGATCTTCCGCAAGCAAGCCTTTGATGGCGTTCAGGTGTTGCTCATAACCCGCGCCAGGCGGTGGCAACAGTACCGGGCCCGAGCCGGATGGACCAGACAGGCTCACCCGATCATCACGCAGGTCGCCGGACATTCCGCCCAGGTCGTCAAGCTCTGCCGGATAGCCCCCGGCAAGCGCCGGACTGCGGCTCGACGACGAGGTCAGATTCTTCAGTACCGGGCGCAATACACCGAACACTAGAATCAGCACGAAGAGGATACCGAGAAACTGTTTGGCCATATCCCAGAACCAGGGCTGGGACCAGAATGGAATCTCCGCGATGACTTCCGGCTCGCCTTCCGGAACGAACGCACTGTTGATGACGCTGACGCTGTCACCGCGACTCGCATCAAAGCCAACTGCATCCTGAACCAGGCGCGTCAACCGGGCAACTTCTGCTTCAGCCAGCGGCACACGAGTGCTTTCGCCGGCAGCATTCATCTGCAGCGCATCATCCACCACCACCGCGACGGACAGCCGACGCAACCGACCCTGCTGCTGCCGGGTATAGCTAATCTGACGGTCCAGCTCAAAGTTGCGGGTGGACTGCTCGCGAATGTCCTGCGGCACAGCCGCAACAACCGGCTCACCTGTATCAGGATCAATCACTTCTTCAGGCACGGTCACCGCGCCAGGCGGCTGGTTGGCCAGGGCGCCAGGAACGCCCTGCGGGCCGGAACCACTGACACGCTGCTCGCTCAATACCTGTTCGCTGCGCAAGGCGGATTCGGGACTGAACATCTCGGAGGTCGATTCAACCGAGCTGAAATCCACATCGGCAGAGACCTCGGCCTTGTAGCGACCGCTACCCAGCACCGGCTCGAGAATGTTATGCACCCGGCGAATGTAGGTTTCTTCGAGACGACGCGCGTGATCAAACTGGCGGCCTGCCATGGTCAGCTCGTTCAGTTCACCCTGATCGGACAAGAGATTGCCGTTCTGGTCGACGACAGTTACCTGGTCCTTGTTCAGCTCGGGGATACTCGTTGCTACCAGATTAACAATGGCAACTACCTGCGACGGTTCAAGGCGGCGCCCGCCATACATTTCCAGCAGCACCGAGGCGCTAGGGCGACGGTCATCACGCACGAATACAGTGGACCGCGGCATGGCTATATGCACCCGGGCCGATTTGACGTTGTACAGGCTAGAGATGGTTCGCGCCATTTCCCCTTCCAGACCACGGCGATAGCGGGCGGTTTCCATGAACTGGCTAGTACCCAGGCCCTGTTCCCGGTCCATGATCTCGAAACCCAGGTTACGATCTGTCGGCGTCACCCCAGCACTGGCTAGCCCAAGACGTGCGTTACCCAGATCTTCGCTGCGTACGAGTAACGCGCCGCTGTTGGGCTCGACCTTGTACTCGATCTGCCGCTGGGTAAGGATTTCAATTACCTGGGCAGAATCATATTGATCCATGCTGCCATACAGAGGCCGATAGTCCGCTTCCTGTGACCACAGAACCACTGCAAAGCCGATGGCAACGCTGGCTGCCAGGCCGATCAGCAGGCCGAACTGACGCAGCAGCGGCAGCTGCGCCAGATTCTCCAGAAAGGCCATGCCAAGCAGCGGCTTGCGGTCCTGGTCAGCTGTAGCGTTGCCGCGGGTGGCTGGAGTGTTGGGTGTGGCTTCCATGGATCTATCCTCGGTCAATCAGGGCAAACGTTAACAGGCAATAGATCAAATGGGCATCTTCATGATGTCTTCATACGCGGTGATCATCTTGTTGCGAACCTGCGTCATGGCCTGGAATGCCACGCTGGATTTCTGCGAGGCGATCATCACCTCGGTGAGATCGATGCCCGGAACACCGCGCTCATAACCGCTCTGGAGATCACCAGTGGCTTGCTGGAGATCATTGACCTTGTTGACCGCCATCTTGAGCATGTCGTCGAACGCCGGAGCGTTGACGTTCTTTTCGATCTGTGCGGGAGCCTGGGGCTTGCCCATAGCTTCGAGCTGCATGGTGCGCATCTGCAGCATCAGTCGATTGAATTCAACACCCTGGGTCATCGTAATCTCCCTGCCGTAAAAATTTTGACGGCGCATTCCGCTTTGAGATTACTTCAGCAAGATTGGTGCCAGGTTTGGCTAGTTTGCGGAAGGTGGATATTGGACGAAGCGTTGGCCTGCGCAGACCGCTGGATTCCCGCCTTCGCGGGAATGACGGGAGCGACGGGAATGACGGGGTGACGGGGTGACGGGGTGACGGGAGTGACGGGAGTGACGGGGTGACGGGGTGACGGGAGTGACGGGAGTGACGGGAGTGACTTGGCAGGCGCCAAGATTCGTCATCCCCACGAAACCTAACCGTCACCCAGCCCCCAGTTCGTCATCCCCGCGAAGGCGGGGATCCAGGGGCTGGCCATCCAGGGGCTGGCGGTCCAGCGTCTGGCGACCCGGAGACTTGAAATCACACGAACATGATCCGGCAAACTTATTCCGGACTCGCCATCTCTGAAACGCCTCGCGCAGCCCTGTCAACGCTACGGGCACGGCAAGAGATCACGCAGATCAAAACCCACCCGCAAACAAACTAGCCTCGACGTCCAGCCCCGCGTCCCGCATCTGGGCAAGCTTGTAGCGCAAGGTGCGAGGGCTGATGCCTAGCTTGTCTGCGGCTTCCTTGCGCTTGCCGCGCTCCGCACGCAGCACGTCGATGATGAGTTGATACTCTCTCTCTTTGACGCCAGCCTCGAGGCCCGCCGCAGCCGCCTGCGACGAGGCGCTGTTATAAACAGGCGGCTGCGATACTGGATCAGAGCTGGGCGCGGGTTGGTATGCAGGTGTCGCCAGGATGGTGCTACCCGGCACTGTGTTCAAGCAAAGGTCTTGAGCATGAATCATCCCGCCCTGCTGAAGAATCAAGGCTCGCTGAACAGCGTTATCCAGCTCTCGCACGTTGCCCGGCCAAGCATGCTGCTGCATCGCCTGACAAGCGTCAGCAGCAAACTGCACCCGTGGCTGATTCATTTTACGGATATGTTTGTTCAGCAAACGCTCCGCAATCGGCAAGATGTCGCCGGGGCGGGTGCGCAGCGGTTGCCACTGCAATGGAAAAACACCCAGACGGTAATACAGATCCTCGCGAAACCGTCCGGCAGCTACTTCCGCCAGCAGATCCCGGTTAGTGGTGGCGATAACCCGGATATCCAGTTGAATCAACTTGCGCCCGCCCACGCGCTCTACTTCCCGCTCCTGCAACACCCGCAGCAGCTTGGCCTGAAGACCCAGTGGCATTTCCGAAATTTCATCCAGCAACAGGGTGCCGCCATTGGCTTGCTCGAACTTGCCGGGCTGGGCGGCGATGGCGCCAGTGAACGATCCTTTTTCATGACCGAAAAGCGTCGCCTCCAGCATGTTGTCTGGTATCGCGGCGCAATTGATCGCAATGAATGGCTGAGTCGCCCGGGGGGAATGCTGATGGATGTAGCGCGCCAGTACTTCCTTGCCAGTACCTGATTCGCCGGAAATCAGCACGGTCGAATCGCTCGCCGCGACACGGCTGGCCAATTGCAAAAGGTGCTGACTGCTCGGCTCTACCGCCACGGGGCCATCCTGGTCGGCGGGCTGCAATCGGCCCTGCCCATGCTGGGCAATCAGATCCAGCAGGGCTTTGGGCTCAAATGGCTTGACCAGATAATCCACTGCCCCGTCGCGCATGGCCGTTACGGCATGTTGTACCGTGCCGTAAGCCGTCATCAGCAATACCGGCAATTGCGGATGATGTTCGCGCAGCGACCGCAACAAGGCCTGGCCGTCCATACCGGGCATATTCACATCACTCACGACCATGGAGACGACTTCGCGCTGTAACAGTACCAGCGCGGTCTCGGCGTCCTCGGCCAACAAAAAATCATAGCCACCCAGCATTAAAGTGTCAGCCAATGCCTCGCGCAGGGACCTGTCATCTTCAACCAGCAAAACACGCGGCGACTGAATGCTCATTGTCTGGTCTCCTGGACCGTTCCCGCTGGATGCAAGCGCGTAACGACGGGCAACAACAGTTCGGCGCAAGTTCCCCAACCAGCTTTGCTACGCATGTAGAAGGCGCCACCGTGCGCCCGCGCGACTGATTTGACGACGGACACACCGAGCCCGGTGCCCTGAGCGCGGGTGGTATGGAAGGGCTCGCCAATCCGTGCCAGCTGCTCCGCAGTCATTCCGGTCCCAAGATCCACTACATTCAGGCTCAGCTGGTTCTCCACCAGCCGAGCGCAGATCTTCAATCTGGGAGCCGGCGCGCCTGCTTGAATGGCGTTCTCCAGCAAATTGGTCACCGCGCCGAGCAGTGTTTCTCGGTTGCATTGCAGCACAATCCGGGCCGGGCAGCGGTTATCCCAGCGGCATTCAGCGCCTGCCTGCTCCAACAACGGTTCGGCCTGCTGACGCAGCGAAGCGAACAAGTCAGCGAAGGATATGGTGTCATTGAGCGGCAGCTCGCCCTTTGCGAACACCAACATGTCACGTACCTGATGCTCGATGGCCTCAAGACGATCCTTCAACCTTTCGCTGAATCGCCTGCGGTTGCTCTCCGCCAGCGTCGGGTCATTCAGATGGCTGGCGTACAGCAATGCGGTTGATAGCGGTGTACGTATCTGGTGAGCCAGCGAGGCGACCATGCGGCCGAGCGCGGACAAACGTTCGTGACGGGCAAGTTGGGTTTGCAACTGACGGGTTTCCGTCAGATCCGTGATGAGAATCAACTGGCCAGGCTCACCAACCAGTGATCGCGTAGCCATCGACACGCGACGGCCGCTGCGCAGAGAGACCTCGTGGTAATCATCCTCACGCGGTGCGAACCGCTCGCGAATCAGATCACGCCACAGCATGCCTTCGATGGGCTCGCCGAGAAGATCGCGGGCAGCAGGGTTTGCCTCACGCACCATGCCGCGCCCGTCCAGGACCACCACGCCACCAGGCAGCAGATCCAGCAAGTTCTGCAATCTGCCCCCCAGCCGGGCTTTTTCGGCAATTTCACGGGTGCGCTGGGCACTGACATCAGCGAGCTCTGTCTTGAGCGATTCAACCTGCTGTTCCAGTAGCGCTTGGGATTCAGAAAGCTGCCCGGATACCCGACCAAACAGGGCGTACGTCTGATCCAGTCGGGCGCGCTGTTGTTCGGAGGTTTCCTGGGAACCAGCCACACTGCTGCCGTCAGGCAATCCGTTGTTAACGCCAGGCACGTGATGGGCAGGTAAGGCCATAGAAATCCCCTGAATGCTAAAGTCTTCAAGGGAGATAAAGCAAGGCTCATGCCAGCACAGCATGAGCCTTATTTATCAACAGGTTGAGCTGATTAAGCGCAATTCGGCGTCATTCTTCTGACAGTTCGATTCCGCGGTTCAGGCCGTACTTGCGCATCTTTTCAACAAGCGTAGTACGGCGAATACGCAAGCGTTCGGCTGCTCTGGCTACCACTCCGGCGGAGTCGTCCAATGCCTGCTGAATAAGCGTCTGCTCAAGACCACCCAGGTATTCCTTCAGATCCAACCCTTCGGGTGGAAGAAACGCAGGTGTATTCAAACCGACAAGCCCGTGGAAGGCGTCGCCACGCTCATCGTCTCCCTCACGCAGGCTGCGCAGATCATCGTGGTCATCTTCGACGTAGCGAAACTTGCGCGGCAGTTCGCCAACGCCGATCACCCCGTGTGGATGCATGATCGCCATACGCTCGACAAGGTTGGCCAGTTCACGCACGTTGCCCGGCCAGTCGTGCTGGCAGAGGGAAAGAATCGCGGAAGTACTGAATCGAATGGAGCCACGCTTCTCTCTTTCCAGCCGCGTGATCAACTCGTTCAGCAACAACGGAAGATCCTCGATCCGCTCGCGCATCGCCGGCATCTCGATGGGAAAGACATTCAAGCGATAGAACAGATCTTCGCGGAAAGTGCCCTGTTCGATCATTGTTTCCAGATTCTTGTGCGTGGCGGCGATAACCCGCACGTCCGCTTGCTGAACCTTGTTACTGCCCACTTTTTCAAAGGTGCGTTCCTGGAGCACACGCAGCAGCTTGACCTGCATGGGCAACGGCATATCACCGATTTCATCCAGAAACAGCGTGCCGCCCTGGGCCAGCTCAAACCGACCGGCGCGGGTCGTGATCGCCCCGGTAAAGGCTCCCTTCTCATGGCCGAACAGCTCGCTTTCCAGCAACTCAGCTGGAATCGCACCGCAATTTACCGGCACAAAGGGCGCATCCTTACGCGAGGAATGATAATGCAGGTTTCGCGCGACCACTTCCTTGCCCGTGCCCGATTCACCCAGAATCAATACAGTGGCTTCGGTATTGGCAACCTGTTGCATCATCAAACGCACCGACTGGATGCTGCGGCTGGTGCCGACAAGACTGCGAAACAGGTTGGGTTCACGTTGCTGGCCGCGCTTGTTGCGCTCATCGCACACCTCGCGATAGACCTGCGCGCGGTGCAATGCGTCGAGTAGCTGGTTGTAGCTCAGCGGCGGAGCCAGCACCGATAACAGACGCTGGCGCATGTGGTCGGGCCAGAACGACGAGTCATGGTTGTCGAAAAGTATGGCGGGCAGATTGGCGTCCCACTTGTCCAACTGGGCCAGCAGGCCCTGGGGGCCGTCGCCGTGCTCGCAGCGACCAAGAATGACACATCGGACAGACGCCGGGCCTTCGAGAACGGCCTCCACGTTACTGAGCCACTTGTCGGAGGTCGTAGTGATCGTATCTTCGCCCAGAAACTGGAGTATGACCTTAAGGTCACGGCTACTTTCCGGGCAATCGTCGATCAACAGAATATGGCTGTTTGGCAGCATAGGGAGTGCGCAGTTCCTGTGTGCAGGCTTGGCAGGTCGAGCGCCATAATAGCGCAACGCCATACCTTCTAATAGTTGGCTCAAAGGTAGCCAGATTCGAGGCTACAGTCAATTAGTTGGCGCAGGATTTCTGCCGGGCGGGCATTTGATAATCTGTATCAGTTGAACATCTGGTAAACTTTGGCGCTTTCCTTGCCGCGCTGGAGCCCTTGCAGCTCTTCGGCCAGTTTGCCCTGAACTGCCTGACACAAGGCGATGACCTGCTGGTAGGTCTCGGAAAGCGACGTAAGCGCCTCAGCCAGCGCCTGCTCATTGCGTTCAGGTTGCTGCATGGCCTCGCTGACCAAATGACGGCATAGCAGGTCAAGCTCCCCCACCTGCTGCCAGTCGCCGGCCTGCACCGCCGCAACCAGCGCTCTATGCGTATCTTCCAACTGTTTTACTGCAACAGCCATGATGATCTCCTCAGGCCTGGATGGCATCCCAGCCTTCTTTGACTTCACGCAACAGCTTGGCCACCTCATCAAGCATGGCCGGATCGTTCTTGATATTAGCAAGACTCAGGCGTTGCAACATGAAGGAGTAGAGATTATCCAGATTGGCCGCCAGTTCGCCACCTTTCTTGCTGTCGAGCGCATCACGCAGCCCGCCAATAATACCCATGGCCTTACCAATCAGCTCTCCCTTCAGCGCAAGGTTGCCATACTCCATCGCACCCTTGGCCTGGGCCAACCGCTGCAAGCCACCTTCGAACAGCATCTGAATCAAACGATGGGGGCTGGCTTCGGTAACCTGGGCGTTGACGTTCACTGTCTGGTACTGCTTCATGGCTGCGTAGGCATTCATGGCGATATGTCCTGAGGTATGTTGCACATACCTGATGTATCGGCAGAACGGGGAAAACTTGAAGGATATTTTGGATGATGTTGATGATCGTGGCAGGGTTTAGCGCGCCTGAACGCGCGCTCAACAACGAAATTCACTAGCATACCCTCCGCAGCTTGCGGACGTTGCTCCACACCACCGCTCTGGGGATCTCCATCGCCATGGCATGAATACAGCGATCCAGCCAGTCCTCCCGCGCCCTCATATGATCGATGGCTTTGCTGAGGTCTCGAGTAATGGATGTTCCATAGGCTTGTTCAGCCTTGAATACCGCGCTACGCAATACACTCAGCGGTAGATCCATCATGGCCAGGTCGATCAGGTCTCTGCTGAATACGCCATCATCAGCCCAGCGGTCGGAGTTTGCGAGAAGCTTGCTGGTAGCTAGATCCTTTACCGTCAAGGTCGGAACACCACATATGACATCCGCCGCAGCAGGATCATCAAACGCAATTCTTGCTTCCAGCACAATCTCAAATTTGATTGGCGCACCCATCACATCCAGCGTGCAACGAATACCGTACTGGTCTGCACGAACACCGCGCTGCGATGTCCGTAGGTTGCCTGGAGTCTGGCTCCACAACCCCAGCAACCCTTGAGGGCCTGTTATCAATTGGCGCAGGTTACGGTAGGAAGGCAGATCAGATACCAGAAAATCGATATCAACGGATTCGCGGTACTCCTGATAACGCAGCGCAATGGCGGTTCCCCCGCCAAAGAAGCAACGATGTTCACGCAATAGAGTCGAATCCATGCCTTCCAGCACCAACGCAATGCGCTGATGATGCGGTCGTTTAAACATCTCGAGTTCCCCCACCGAATACCTGGCGCAGAGACTCGATAAGGGCAAGTTCATCCGACTGGGCTTTGCTCAGGTCAGCGTGACGCCAATTGCGGTCATAGATATCCCAGGCCTCCTGAGGTGTCAGGCTATCGGTTCCGTGAACCTGCCAAGCGAGACTTTTTAGAACTGGATACGCCATCAGGGATATGCGAACCGGAATACTCTCCGGTGCCGGCAGCTGAGAGGTTTTTTCCTTCGAGCTGTCAATCACCCCAAGCTCCAGCCCCAAAGCTGCCAGGACCCTGAGATAGGCCGCCATGCTCACCGAAGCCTCGCCCTTCTCTATTCGGTGGAGCGTAACCCTGGAAATATTGGAGATCTCTGCGGTCGCAGTGGCGCTAACTTTCAGCGCCTTACGATGAGCACATATCTCGCTTCCCAAGCGAGCAGCCCTCGCGGCGATGTCAGAAGGGTATGTATCGGCAGACATTCGAAACAACCTTTAATAAAGTGTTTCTTATTATGGTCGTTTTGGCTGCGTTGTAAACAGAGAGAAACAGTTTATGCATCTTCTAGCCGGTCATCGCGGATTGCGGTGCGCCTCGGTCCGCACCCCCAAAAGCCTGCCCTTCAGAAACAACAAACCCCGGCCTATAAACCGGGGCTTGCCACTAGACCAGCTCACAAAGTCCTACTTAGGCTGAATCTCATCCCACCCGGTCTTGATCTCTTCCAGCAACGCCTGAACCTCATCCAGTGACCGCGGCGTATCATCCAGAGCCACGCCCGCCAGTTTGCGAATCATGTAGTCATACAGCGCATCGAGATTCTGCGAAATTTCGCCGCCCAACTCCATATCCAGCGCACCCTGCAGCGCCCCGATAATGCTGATGGTGTTACCTACCGCCACGCCGCGCCGCTCATGATTGCCAGTGGATTGCGCATGCCGGGCCAGTTTGACGCGTTCGATGGCGCCGCTCAGCAATAACTGGACAGCACGATACTGCGACACTTCCTGTGAAATGTTGACTTGCTTGTAGGTATCGATCGGGTTTGCCACGTTAAGAATCCTTTTTGACTACGCCAGGAAGATTGTCCAGCACACCGGTCAGGTAATTGCTGGTATTCGTCAACTGCCCGATCGTTGCATCCATGGCATTGAATTGTGCAAGCAGCCGTGTTTCGAGCTTGGCGACTCGCCGTGTGAGCTCCAAACGCTGATCGTCGACACTGGACAGTGTGTTTTGCAATGCGGTGGTACGGCTTTCAAGAATGCCATCTGACCCGGTATAAGGGCGGACCTTGCTTTCCAGCCTGGCCATGACGCCATCTTTGCCAGTCAGGAAACCGGCAAGCTGATCAAAGTTTTCGCCCAGAACCTCGTCAAACTTGGCGTCGTCGAGTTTCAACGTCCCGTCACGCTGGGTAGAAATACCGATGTTGCTCAATATACGCAAATCGCCTGGACCACTGGCAGGCGAACCCAGTTCGCCGCGAATGGACGACATGAATGTTCGTACCGAGGCATCTCCAACCAAGGCCGCTGCCAGCGGCTGGCCGTCATCGCCCCCAACGGGAGTGACCTGAGTCAGCGAGCCGACAGTTCCCATCAGCTTGTTATAAGCATCAACAAACCTCTTGACCGACGATTTGACGCCAGCCCGGTCTTCAGAGATGTTGAGATTCACCGTATTGGCTTTGGCGACATCCTCCTCGGATTGCGCCGATTTCAAAGTCAGCGTAACGCCTTCAATAGCGCCCTCGACTTTATTGTTGGCGCTGCTCAACAGGATTCCGTCAATGGCCAGATTAGCGTCGCGGGCGTAGCTGATTACCCTGGGCTCTCGCGGGTTTACTGGGTCTACCGGATCAGGCTGAAAATCATCCGGAACCACGGGCGAAAAAGCGAGAACGCTTAAATCACCCGAGTCATCCGGCCCCGTCGCTACCGCCACATTAATATCGTTGCCGGTTCCCGACTCGCTGGAGCTCAACACCAGCCGGGCACCGCCATCACCATTCGGGTCATTAACAATGGTCGCGCTCATGCCGCTACTCTTGCCAGCCGCATTGATCGCATCCCGAATACCGGTCAGGCTGTTATTGGCCTCAGTCACATCAACCTTGATCGATTTCTCGCCGGCATTGATAGTCAGCGTTCCGGTTCCGATAACGTCCGAGGGACTGTCTACCCCACGCAGAGCGACCTTGCTAGTCTGCGCCAGGTTGAATACCTGGACGCCGTAATTACCTGCGGAGGCTTTGGAGGTTGCCGTGACGGAAAAAACGTCTGCCTTCCCGGAGGACGCGCTGCGTTTTTCGAAAATGGCGGGATTGTTCAGATCTTTCAAAACGTTCTGGAAGTCTGACAAGGCACTGCGGAACTGCCCCAGCCCAGAAAACCTGGCTGTGGTAGCTTTTTCAAGCCGGCTGAGCTGAGCCGTCTTAGGCGCAGCTTCTGCGTTTACCAAGGCATCGACGATACCCTTGATATCCAGGCCCGAGCCGATCCCTGTAATTCCCGTGATAGCCATAAACTTGCCCTTTCGACCGAATATTGACGGTTTCAGTACCGAATGGTGTGTTCCGGTCTATCAGGCAATAAACGTGCCAGTAAAACCGGCGGCAGAGTTCAGGCTTCTGCCTTGAACAACAGGCTGCGGATTTCGGAGAGACTCTCCGCCAGGCGCAACGCTTCTTCCGATGGAATCTGGCGAATGATATCGCCACTGGTTCTGTCGGTTACATTAACTACCACCCGGCCGCTGGCATCATCCAGCTTGAAGTTGATGTCCCTGCTGACCGACTGAACAAAATCCTGCATGTCTGCAACGGCTGCCTGTAATTCGTCGCGTTCGACCCCGGCAGGTTGCTGGACTGCTAAAACTGACTGAGTATCCACCGGCAAAGGAGCTGAGCTCATCTGAGCTGCCTCCGTCTGCTTTGCCACTGGACGACTGCTGAGGCCCGCCTCTACCGACGCAGCACTGCTGGTTGTGCGGTTGAGTTCGAACGGTTTAAGTATGCCCATATCCATGGTGCTCACCTCGCAAAGGAAAAAGCGAAGGGAAGGTTACCCTTCCCCCCGCGTTTCAAACCCCTTCTACCTTAGCCGAGAAGACTAAGAACGGCCTGGGGCAACTGGTTGGCCTGGGCCAGCATCGCAGTACCGGCCTGCTGCAGGATCTGGTTTTTAGTCAGATTGGCAGATTCGGCAGCGTAGTCGGTGTCCTGGATACGACCGCGGGCAGCGGAAGCGTTCTCAGACACGTTCTGCAAGTTGCTGATGGTCGACTCGAAGCGGTTCTGAACAGCACCCAGTGAGGCGCGGGTCACATCCACTTCCTGCAGCGCGGCATCGATTGTGGCGATGGCGCTCTGAGCACCGGCTACGGTGGTGATGTCGATCTTCTCGACGGACTGACCAGCCTGAGCACCTTCTGCAACGCCCGCAGCGGTATCAGCAGTGGCGAAGCCCAGGTTCGCTACTCCACCCACGTTGCCAGTGGTATCGGTGATGGTCACGTCAGCGTCAGCACCACTATCTGTGGTTACGAAAGCCAGTTTGCCTTCGTTGACGGTGGCGCGCACCTCACCAGACAGCGTGGTGTTGGCGGTAAGCTGCTGGTTGATGTTGTCCGCCAGAGACTCAAGGGTAGTGTAAGTACCTTCGTCGATGGAGATGGTCTGAGCTGCACCACCATTTACTGCGATGTCGAACTGCTGGTTACCCGCTGCAACACCGTCGGTAGATACCCGACCCGCACCAAACAAAGCGTCTGCGTCAGTACCTGTTACAGTCAGAGGCTCGCTGTTCAGATCGCCCGCCTGAGTCAGGGTCAATACGCCAGCATTTTCAGATACGGTAACCTGACCTGCCAGGCTGCCACCATCGATCTGAGCCTGGATTGCGCTTACCAGACCGGGAACATCACCGGTGTAGTCCTGGTCGAGGGCTATTGCTTGAGTGGCGCCGTCAAGGTCAATGGTGAATGCGGCTTGGGCAGTGTTGGCTGCGGTTTGAGTTCCAGTGGTGCTGACCTCGGTACCGAAGATATTGGTTTCGCCGTTGCCTGCGACGGTGAGTGCTGCGCCGGAGAAGCCGCTGGTACCCGCCAGTTCTGTCAAACGAACAACGCCACCTTCATTCGAGGCTGAAATCAAACCACTAGCGGCACTGGCTCCGATTTGAGTGTTGATCTCATCAACGAGAGTATCAACGGTATAAGCGGCATTGTCGGAGAGGGTGATGGAAACCGTACCGGTAATCCCACCGCCGCTCAGATCAAGTACGTTGTTAGTGTTAGCTGCCGAAATATTCAGAGATGTTGGAGCTGCACCACCGGTATAAGTCGAGGCCGTTCCCGCAACGCTGTTATCAAAGTCCAGAGCCGCAGCTGCAGAACCCACCAAAGTAGAAGCGGTAGTCGTCGCGCCAATGGTCAGTGAAGTCGGATCAGTCCCGGCAACCAGAGAAGCAGTGGTAGCAGCTCGGCTAGCCTTGGTACCCAGATCGGTAGTACGGAAGCTGTCAATCTTGACGCTGATGGTTTCGTTGGCCTGAGCACCGACCTGGATGTTTTCGGCAAAACCGCCGCCGAACAGATCCTTGCTACCAAACTTGGTGGTGGTGGAGATACGGTCAAGTTCGTTTTTCAGCTGAACCATTTCGTCGTTCAGAGCCTTACGCTCGGAGTCACCGTTGCCGCCGTTGGCAGACTGCAGAGACAAGTCACGCATACGCTGAAGAATATTGGTGGATTCCTGCAGAGCGCCTTCAGCGGTCTGGGCCAGGGAAATACCGTCGTTGGCGTTACGTACTGCTACGCCCAGGCCGTTGATCTGGCTGGTCAGACGGTTGGAAATCTGCAGACCTGCCGCGTCGTCCTTGGCGCTGTTGATACGCGAACCGGAAGACAAGCGCTGAAGCGACGTTTCCAGATTGCTGGAAGATGAACCCAGGTTACGCTGGGCGTTCAGTGAAGCTACGTTAGTGTTAACTGTAAGGGCCATGGGGTATGTCTCCAAAATCCAGAAAATGTTTGCCTGAGCTTGCGAACCAAGAGCGGGCATTGCCCAGGCACTCATTGTGTTCGCGTTCAGTTACTGTATCGGCGTAGTGGCCAGGAGCTTTAATAACTTTTTGAAAAAGTTTTTCGCTTTGCTTGACAAGTACTTGAAAGTGTCAAACAGGGCCAAGACATACGGCTGACAAGACATCATTCTCTTGCCGTTCCTTACCGATGACCGTTTATCGACCGGGTGGGGAAAAGCTTTAGATTGATCAGCGTTGGGGAGCTTGCAGTCGTAGATGTCATGCCGGAAGAGCTCTTCCGTTATGATAGCCACCTATGTGAACGTGGTCAGATTGATCCAACTGGTCTGATCTGCTCCCGCCAGATAAGCTGGCCGCAACCGACAGAATCAGGAGACGCCCATGATTGAACAGGATGTACGCTGGCTGCAGCGGCTCGCCAACTATCAGCGCGCACTGGCTCGTCTGCGCGATGCGGTGGAGCTGGCCAAGACGCGTCCACTGAGCGAGCTTGAGAAGCAAGGTCTGATCCAGGCATTCGAATTTGTCTTTGAGCTGGCGTGGAACCTGATGAAGGATTACTTCCTGTATCAGGGCAACCCGGCAATCACCGGTTCCCGTGATGCCATTCGCAGCGCTTTCAAACAAGGCCTGATTACCGATGGAGAGGGCTGGATGGAAATGATCAAGAGCCGCAACCAGTCGGCGCATACTTATAACGAGTCCGTTGCCAACGCTATCGCCGACAGCGTACTGAACTCCTACTTCGCTCTGTTCGAACAATTCGCGGCCAAGATGCAACTGCATGCCGACCAGTCATGACAACTGACGCCCAGTACGGCTTACCCTCCTCAGCCGTTGCCGCCTTGCATAGTGTCTTTTGCAAGTGGACCGCAATCGACAGCGTCTGGCTGTATGGCTCCCGTGCCAAGGGCAACTATCGGCCCGGCTCGGATATTGACCTGAGTATAAGGGGCCAGAAGTTGGGCCTCTCTGATCTTCTGGCGATTGAAAACCAGATCGACGACCTTTTTTTGCCTTGGTCGGTTGATCTTTCGCTATTCGACAATATCGACAACCCCAGCCTACGCGAGCATATCGAGCGGGTTGGCGTTGTGCTCTATAGCTCGGAAAACAAAAGCAGATGAACCTTTCAGGACACCGTGAAGGTCAAACCGCAGTTTGATCTTGCGTAGCTAGCCTGAGGATGCGGCGTGGGCTGAAGCTTGAGTATTGAACGGGTACTGACAACCCAGGTCTGGGTGCCCTTTGACAGCCAAACAGTAGCGCTATATACAAGCGCATATCCCGGCGAGCTTCAATATCGAGCTAGTGCTCGACATTTCCCAGGAAGCGCTCTGCCGACATGACATCTCGATGAATATGGCCAAACGGTCAACCGGTGAAACGCTGCTGTCATCTATTTGCGTTTAGCTGAGAGCATCTTCCACCCGCCGCGTTGTTGAACGCGGCGCCAGTTGATTCGAGGTGCTCCATGTACGCAGAGAAAGCCGTGATCAGCGTGCACCGTGACTTGAAGGTGCATACCAGCTACCACCCCAACCCGCATGCCACCAGTACCATCATTCTGGTCAACGGATCGCTGGCCACCAGCGCGTCATTCAATCAGACGCTGCGCTATCTGCGGCCGTTATTCAATGTAGTACTGTTTGATATGCCCTACTCCGGGCAATCAAGACCGTATAACCCCTGCCCTCCGATTATTGGCAAGGAGGACGAAGCACTGATTTTGCTGGAGCTGATCGAACACTTCAGGGCTGATCAGGTTTTTTCTTTTTCATGGGGTGGCGTGGCGACGCTTCTGGCGCTGGCGCAGCGGCCGGAGCGTATCAAGCGGGCAATCATTTCTTCCTTTTCGCCGGTCCTGAATTCAGCCATGCGTGATTATCTGGCCGCTGCCCTTACCTGCCTGGCGGCACGCGACCGTCCGGCCATTGGACAGTTGATCAACGGGACCATCGGGGAGTTTCTGCCCAGCTTCTTCAAGCGCTGCAACTTCAGGCATACCAGCACGCTGGAAGACCATGAATATGCACAGATGCTTTTTCACATCCGCCAGGTACTTGGTCTGCACAGCGACAACTATATGGGCTGCGCGGGCAACATTGATGTGCCGCTGCTATTTATAAACGGCGAGTGGGACCGCTACACCAGCCCGGACGATGCGCAGCACTTCGGCAAGCTCGCTTCCCAGGCCGAGTTTGCCACCATTCGGCATTGTGGGCATTTTCTGGAAATGGAACATAAAACCGCATGGCAGGAGGTAAGAGAGGTAGCGGAGCGGTTTTTGTTGGCCGAGGCTATGCCGGTGGCAGAGAGGATGGAGCGAATGGCTATGGCTGGGTAGTGGCTGCCAGGCGTATGGTTTTTCCTGGAAGTGTCGAGCATCCGCTCGACACTGCGGTGTGCCTGGCGAGCGTGATGTACGAGCTGGTGCTCGAACTTCCCGGGAAGGGCAACCCTACAAGGCCAGCTACTAGCAAGATAGGCTCGCACCAGTTCTGCCGTGCCTTTCCCTGGGACTGTCGAGCACAAGCTCGATACTGCGGTGTGCCTGGCGAGCATGATGTACGAGCTGGTGCTCGAACTTCCCGGGAAGGGCAACCCCACAGGCCAGCTACTAGCAAATAGGCTCGCACCAGTTCTGCCGTGCCTTTCCCTGGGACTGTCGAGCACAAGCTCGATACTGCGGTGTGCCTGGGAAGCACTATGTACGAGCTGATGCTCGAACTTCCCAGGGAAAGAAAGCTATTTCTCAGGGATTCATTGAATCGAAAACATCTTTCTCGACGCTAGCCGCTTCGGCGCGCAGGCTGATCAGTTGCTTGATCTTGCGATGCGGAAACACGTAGAACTGCTCGTCTTCAACGGCTTTGAGGGTCATTTCGGCGATATCCGACGCAGGGATGCGGCCGTTTTCCACCGCGTATTTCAACGCAGCGGCGCGTTTCAAAGACACTTCGCTTTTCTCTGCCGTGTCGGCTTTGTCTGCCGGCCGGTTGCGGTCGGACTGGTGAATGCCGGTAGGAAAGAAGGCCGGGCAAAGCACGGTCACGCCAACCTTCGAGCCCACGTCACGCAGGTCCAGCGCCAGCGTTTCAGAGATGGCGACCACTGACGTCTTGCTGACGTTATAAATGCCGCTACTCGGACCGTTCAGCCAGCCAGCGGCAGAAGCGGTGTTTACGATATGCCCTTCGCCCTGCTCTATCAGCATCGGGGTGAACACCTTGACGCCCCAGACCACGCCATAGAGGTTGACGCCCAGCACCCATTCCCAGTCGGCGGGGGTATTGGTCCAGACGGGACCGTTGACGCTCACACCCGCGTTATTGAATATCAGATGCGCAGCGCCAAATCTGCTTTTGCACAGATCCGCCAGCGCCTGCACTTCCTCAAGCCTGGACACGTCAAGACGCATGGTTGCTGATTCGGTACCGACAAACTCTTGTTCGACCAGACGGACCGTCTCGGCCATGCCTTTCTCATCGACATCACCCAGCACCAGCTTCATGCCACGGGCCGCACAGCGCAACGCGAGCTCGCGCCCCAGACCACTTCCGCCGCCAGTGATTACCGCCACCTTGCCATTGAGTTCATGCATAAATCATTCTCCTGTGTGGGCCCGGACTGATCGAAGGCGCAGCTGATAATAAATTCGCTGAATAGCATGCCCTTCAACCCTCGCTGCCACCAGCGCTATGCACGTAGCTGATTGGTGTTTAGCAGTCAGGCTTATAGCCAGGCTGCCATCGCGCCGGGACTGATCTATAGTTAGGCAAATCAGAATATACCAAGGACGAGTCCATGCGCCGCCTGCCGATAGCCTTGGGATTCCTTTTATTTGCCCTTTTTGCCACCGCTGAGCCCATCAAGCTGACCACTGATATTTTCCCTCCCTATCAGGTGCGCGAAGGGGACCTTCTCACCGGGACGTCCGTCGCCGTCCTGAGTTGCATTCTGCGCGCCCTGAACGAGCCATACAGCATCCGGGTCATGCCCTGGGAACGAGCCATTCATGAAGTCAAGATGCAGCGAGCCGACGGCTTTTTCTCCGCCAGCCATATGCCCAGGGCGGAAGAATTTGCACAGCTATCGGCACCGTTGACGCTGGAAAAATGGTACTGGTATAGCGACCAGCAATACTCACCGCAAACGGACAGATCAATGGAAGCGCCCCGCATCGGCGGCGTGCGCGGCAGCAACCAAGTCGCATGGCTAAAGCGTAACGGGTATGCGATCGATACGCTGGTCAACAATACCGGACAGCTATTGAGGCTCCTGGAGTCCCGGCGTATTGACGCCTTTCTGGCAGACCAGCGCACCCTGCGAATTGAACTGACTCAGTTGCCTGACACCATGCGCCCGCGCGTAGAGCAGTTCCAGCAATACACGAACCTTGGCGTTTATTTTTCAAACCATTTTCTCAGCGACAAAGCTGATTTTATGGATAGGTTCAACAATCACGTCTTCGTCTGTGCCCCGGAAGTAGCCCGACTGGATGAGCTGGAGCGGACAAAACTCATCTCATTGCATGCGGATCTTTTCGGCAACTGGCCTGCCAATCCAGATGTTATCGCCAGCGTGGTCCAGCAGAACAAGGAGCATGGAGGCTTGACTGTCGAGCGAATCTTGCAGCTCGACAGTCAATGGCGAGACGAGCGGGACGCCACCGACCAGCCGCTCATCAACAAGGTACTGTCCCATCCACTGTCCGCCAGGCTAATGGAGCGCCAGGCTGCGCTGGAAGGTCTGGTGTCGGAAATCATCGTGACTGATCGCCACGGGCTGAACCTGGCGGCTAGCGAAATCACCACGGACTTCTGGCAGGGCGACGAAGCCAAGTTTTCCGATGCGTTTTTCGCCCGGGATTCTGCAGTCTATCTCGGGGATCTGGTCTATGATCAATCCACTCAATCCTACCAGGCCCATGTCAGCAGTCAGATCCGGGACCAGCAGGGAAACCTCATCGGCATTATGATCGTCGGGTTGGACATAGAGCGCGCCTTGCGCATGAACGGTTTGGTTGGAGGCAAATGATGCGGTTCTGGTTAGTGCGATCTTTATTGCTGTTCGCGTCGATGGTTGCAGTAGGCTGCGCCCATCGGCCCACACCGCCTCTGAGTGACGATATGGCGAGGGTAACGCTGGACACGATCAGCCCAACCGATGAGCTGAGCGCGTACCGCCTTGATGGCGAACTCGTCGATGGACTGCAATTTCCCGATATTGACCCAGGCCCCCATGAGGTGCGGGTTCGATTCCGCTATGAGGCCCCGGGCCGAGTTTCCGCCGGCGGGCTGGCCACAGAGGTTCAGCGTCGCAGCTGCATAATGGCAGTCAATTTCGATGGGTTCGCAGCGGGGGAAGAATACCGTCTGGTAGCAAACCGGCTAGGCTGGACCTCCGTCGGCTGGCTGGAGTCAGCGGCGGGTGACAAGCTCGCCAGCGCCGAGGTCATTCGTTGTGGCCCCGGGGCCTGATCCATCCCGCAGTCGCCCAGGCGTCGAGCCATTGCAGGCCCTGACTGGTTTCGCCACTCGGACGATACTCAGCTGACAGCCACCCCCCGTAGCCTTGGGCGCGCAATGCCTCCAACCCTTCGGAAAAATTCAACCCGCCACTGCCAGGCTCTCTGCGGCCCGGCCAGTCAGCGAACTGCACATGCCCGATGCGTCCAGCCAGTTCATTTACGGATCCCTCCAGCGTCTCGCCAGCCTGGGCCATATGATAGAAATCCAGCTGCGCAGAAAGATTGGGATGATCGACGCGCGCCAGCAGATCCTTCAGCTCCCTTGACGAAGCGATCAGGAAGCCCGGCATATCGCGTCGGTTGATCGCCTCGCAGGTAACCTGAACACCCAGTTCCGCAAAGGCGCTCGCCGCTTTGAAGAGGTTTGCTGCCAGCACATCCAGAGCGGCCTGTGGCTCGACTCCTTGCACCAGCTTCCCAGGCAACACGTTGATCTTCAGCGGGCGAACCTTCTGCGCATATTCCAGCGCCTGTTGCAGCGCGTCCGCGAAATCGCCTTCCCGTCCGGGCACTCCAGCGAGCCCTGCTCCGCCGGCCAACAGGTCCCCCGCTGGCACGTTTATCAATACCAGCGGCATCTGCGCATTGGCCAGGGCAACTGCCAGGCTCTGCGCGCTGACATCGTAGGGAAACTGGATTTCTACGCCATCAAATCCCGCATGTGCTGCGCAATTGATTCGGTCGATCAAGGGTAATTCTGCAAACAGCAACGACAGATTGGCAGCGACTGGCCAGGTCATGGCGAAAATCCTTGAAAGATGAAGCGCTACCTTATCAGAAGGTTCGACGGAGTTGGATGCAGGAACTACGCCGGCTTGCTTGCCTGCAGCCAGCGATGCAGTACACTTGCGCCACGCCCTGATCGGCTTCGACACCCGGTCAGGAGTCTTCCGCTATTGAACCGGAGAAACATATGTCGATGATCAAACGACCGCTGGCCGTCATGGCCGGTTTGTGCCTGTCTGTTGCTACACTTTTTCCGACGGCCCACGCCGCCCAAGAGGTGTTGCGAGTATCCGCCATTCCCGATGAGGCACCCACTGAACTGCTGCGCAAGTTCGAGCCGCTGGGCAGTTACCTTGAGCAGCAGCTGGGCATGGAGGTCCAGTTCCAGCCGGTATCGGACTACGCTGGCGTAGTTGAAGCCCTTGGTGCCAAGCGCCTCGACATGGCCTGGCTCGGCGGCTTTACCTTCGTCCAGGCCCGTCTGCGAACCGGCGACGCCCTGCCCCTGGTGCAGCGTGAGCAGGATCAGGTTTTTACCAGCACCTTTATTACTGCCGACAAGAACATCAACGCCCATGCGGATCTGAAGGGCAAGAGCTTCGCCTTTGGCTCAGTCTCATCCACCTCTGGCCATTTGATGCCCCGTTATTTCATGCTAAAAGCTGGCGTCGATGCGGACACGTTCTTCAGCCGTGTCGGTTATTCGGGCGCGCACGATGCCACCGTAGCCTGGGTTGAATCCGGCCGGGCAGATGCGGGGGTGTTGAACTCCTCCGTCTGGGAAAAACTGGTCGAAGACGGCAAGGTCGATACCGACAAGGTTCGCGTTTACCAACGCACCCCGCCCTATTTTGACTACAACTGGACCGTCCGCGGTGATCTGGATCCCGAACTGATAGAACGGATCACACAGGCTTTTTTGAACCTCGATCCCGATAACCCCGAGCACAAAGCCATTCTGGATCTGCAACGCGCCTCGCGTTTCGTTGAAACGCGGGCGGAAAACTATGCGGGCATTGAAGACGCTGCGCGCGCGGCGGGTCTGTTGCAGTGACCATTGCGCTTGAAGGGGTGGGCTTGACCCACCCCGGCGGATTTCAGGCTTTGCGACAGCTGACTCTGCAAATCTCCAGCGGTGAACGCGTGGCTGTCATAGGGCCTTCGGGTGCCGGGAAGACCACCCTGTTACAGCTTCTGGGCACCGGCCTGATGCCAAGCGCCGGCCAGCTGCACTTGCTGGGGGACGATCCGGCGCGATTGCAGGCTCGCGGCCTGAAACGGCTGCGTACGCGCATCGGTCTGATACATCAAAGCCCTCCGCTGCCGCCTCGCCAGCGCGTGATTACAGCAGTTCTGGCCGGGCGCCTGGGCAGTTGGTCATTATCCCGCGCCCTTGTATCCCTTTGCTATCCGCTGGACATACCCGGCGCTCGCGCCATGCTGGAACCCCTGGACCTGGACGACAAGCTCTTTGTCCGTTGCGATCAACTGTCAGGAGGACAATTACAGCGTGTAGGCATAGCCCGAGTGCTGTATCAGCGAGCGGACTTGCTGCTGGCCGACGAGCCCGTGTCTGCCATGGACCCGGTACTCGCTGACCATACACTGGCGCTGCTCAACCGCATTGCGGCTGATCGCGGGGTAACCTTGGTTGCCAGCCTGCATGCGGTCGATCTGGCCCTGCGGCATTTCCAGCGGATAATCGGCCTGCGCGACGGAAACGTGCTGTTCGACCGGCCCAGCGCGCAGGTGTCCGATGATGATCTGAGCGCGCTGTATGCCAACCAGAGCCTTGCCGAGCAAGGCCATGAGGTTGTTCGACCTGCGAGACCCGCGGGTCTCGGGGCGGGCACAGGCATACTCCGAACGGCTCCGCGATGTCTTTAGCCTTAGCTCGGTCGGACAACCGGGATCCCGCCGCAGCGCCAAGGCTGCTGATTACGATCACGTTGCTGGTTCTGCTTTGGCCGGGTTTACTGCTCACCGAATTCAACCTGGTAATGTTGTTTGATCCGGCGAACCTGGGCACTTTCGGTCGGTTCCTTTCCGGCTTCTGGCCGCCAGACCTATCGCCGGGATTCTTGCGCCTGCTGGGCACGGCGACGCTGGAAACACTGGCAATGGCCACCGCCGGCCTGGCGCTCGCGCTTCTTGTAGCTGTCCCGCTGAGCCTGCTGTCCAGCCGTGCCCTGTCTGTATCCGCTCTACTCAATGGCCAGACGAATAGCTGGCGTAGCGCAGCGCGGTACCCGGTGCGGCTGCTATTGATTATTCTGCGCAGTATCCCCGAAATCGTCTGGGCGCTATTGTTCGTCCGGGCCGTAGGCCTTGGGCCGACGGCGGGCGTGCTGGCCATCGCGATTACCTACAGCGGCATGCTTGGCAAGGTGTATGCGGAAATCTACGAGTCAGTCGATCAGCGTCCTGCCCGCGCCTTGCTTCAGGCCGGTAGCTCGCGACTGGCTGCGTTCTTCTACGGGATCCTTCCCGGTGCGGTTCAGGAACTGACGTCCTACACCCTGTATCGCTGGGAATGTGCGGTGCGTGCTTCGGTCATCATGGGATTTGTGGGGGCAGGCGGGCTGGGACAGATGATCGATCTGTCGATCCGCATGCTAGCCGGCGGTGAAGTGGCGAGCATCCTGCTTACCTTTCTCGTTCTGGTGTTGCTGGCCGACCAATTGAGCACTCTGCTGCGCCGGAGGCTGGCATGAGCAAAAGACTGGAGGCATTGCTCTGGGTCATGGCGCTCATCGCCGCGCTGGTGGCGTCATTCAGTTATCTGGAGATGGATCTGGCGGGGCTGTTTCGCAGCGACAGCGCGACGCAAATGCTCGGCTACACCCAAGCGTTCTTCCCGCCCGATCTTTCTTCTGGCTGGCTCCGGCAGATATTCCACGGGGCGCTGGAAACATTGGCGATTTCTGCAATTGGCACCCTGCTGGCCGGGCTTTCAGGGGCGGCTCTGAGCTTGCTGGCGGCGGGACGGCTTGGGCGGCTCGCCAAAGCATCCTCCCGCTTGCTGCTCAATACGTTGCGCTCGGTTCCTGAACTGGTGTGGGCGGCCCTGATGGTGCTGGCGGCCGGGCTCGGTCCCTTTGCTGGCACCCTCGCCATTGCCCTGCATACTACCGGTGTGTTGGGGCGATTATTTGCCGAAGCTCTGGAAAACGTACCGACCGCCCCGGCCAAAGCCTTGCGCGACAGCGGAGCGGGCCCGGTTGCAGCATTCCTGTATGGCACTTTTCCCGGCGTATTGCCGCAATGGGTGGCGTACAGTCTTTACCGCTGGGAAAACAACATCCGCATGGCGGCGGTTTTGGGTTTCGTCGGGGCTGGAGGGCTGGGGCAGATGCTCTATGTGACCCTCAGCCTGTTCCAGCAGCCGCAGGCCATAAGTGTGATTATCGCCATGTTGCTGATGGTATTGCTGGTAGATGCCTTGAGTGCCTGGCTGAGAATCCGACTGGCTTGAATGAGGGCCGGATTCAGCCGGCGGCGCTACTCTTTTTCCTGCACCAACACCCAAGGGCGCACGACAACCGCCCATAGATTTTGCGGATCCCGCTCATGCCAGTCGGCAGCCTGTTCATCCGTTGCCACCGCCAACTTTCCAGCCTCCATCCAGGATTTGACCAGCGCGGCGTTGTCGCCAATCAACGCCTCAGCCGCTTCCACCAGATCCGTGTCTTTCGCCACCCAAAGTAACTGGCCGCGAGCAAAATGTGGCTCAAGCGTTTTCCATTCAATTTGGGCTGTCGCGCCCAGAATAGCGGCATAGGCATCTGAGGGGATGGACATTGGACGTCTCCTGCAAGGGTTGGCGCGGGCATATTAGCTGCTCATCATCGGGAAAACGAGACCTCTCTCTGGCGGCAATCAACCCAAGTGACCTCATATTGTCACCAATCGGTAATTTTTTTGCATTTTAGGGACATTTACAGACAAAACGAAGCCGCTTGATTCCCAGCATTGGTAGCCGTTGCTAAACTGCTCCGGTACAGTTCCAGGGAGAAGGCTTCGCCTGCACCCCCACGAGCTGTTCGATCTTACGGATAACCCCCAAGTGAGCACAAAAATGAAAAAGGCACACAAGAAAGCGCTTTCTCAGTTTATTGCGGTTGCCGCCATGGCCGGAGCCAGCAGTTTTGCACTGGCCGCCGACAACATCAAGATTGCCCTTGCGGGACCGGTAACCGGGCCAGTTGCCCAGTACGGCGACATGCAATTCACCGGCGCGAAAATGGCTATCGAGCAGATCAACGCAGCGGGCGGCGTAAATGGCGCCCAGCTGGAAGGGGTTGTATTCGACGATGCCTGTGACCCCAAGCAAGCGGTCGCCGTTGCCAACCGCATCGTGAATGAAGAGATTCAGTTCGTTGTTGGTCACCTCTGCTCAAGCTCTACCCAGCCCGCATCCGACATCTATGAAGACGAAGGCATTCTGATGGTGACCGCGGCGTCCACCAGCCCGGAAATCACCTCACGCGGCTATGAACTGGTCTTCCGTACCATCGGCCTGGACAGCCTCCAGGGCCCGACCGCTGGCAAGTACATTGTCGAGCAGGTCAAGCCGGAGAAAGTCGCCGTCATTCATGACAAGCAGCAGTACGGTGAAGGTATCGCAACAGCGGTACGGGACGTACTGATCGAAGGCGGCATTGATGTGCCGGTCTTTGAAGGCATCACCGCTGGCGACAAGGATTTTTCTGCACTGATCTCCAAACTGCGCCAGAGCGAAGTCGACTTTGTCTATTACGGGGGTTATCACCCTGAGCTGGGCCTGATCCTGCGCCAGGCAGCCGAGCGTGGTCTGGACGTCGGCTTCATGGGCCCGGAAGGTGTGGGCAACAGCGACATTTCGGCCATCGCCGGGGAAGCATCGGAAGGACTGCTGGTTACCCTGCCCAAGGCATTCGATGAAGATCCGAAGAACGCTAAACTGGTAGAAGCCTTTAAAGCCAAGAACGAAGACCCTTCCGGTCCGTTCGTCTTCCCAGCTTACGCTGCGGTGCAGATAATTGCCGACGGCATCAAGCTAGCCGGCTCTACCGACACCGAGGAAGTCGCCGAGGCGCTACGCTCGAACAGCTTCGATACGCCTACCGGCGTGCTGAGCTTCGACGAAAAAGGCGACCTGAAGGATTTCAATTTCGTGGTTTACGAATGGCATGCTGACGCCACCAAAACTGCCTTGACCGAGTAATGCACCAAGCCTCAGGCCCGTCGGACATGTTCCGTCGGGCCTGATTTTTTTTAATGCCCGTCTGTTCTGACCAGCATTGATCTTCCTGTCATTCCCAGGTGTTGTGGCCATGCCAGAGTCACTCTTTTACTTTATACAGCAGTTGCTCAACGGCCTGACCGTTGGCAGTACCTATGCCCTGATCGCCATTGGCTACACGATGGTGTACGGCATCATAGGCATGATCAACTTCGCCCACGGCGAGGTTTACATGATCGGGAGCTACATTGCCTTCACGGCAATCGCTGCTCTTGCCCTGTTTGGGATCGAATTTTTACCGTTGCTGATCATCGGTGCGTTTATCGTCAGCATGATCGTCACCAGCGCTTATGGTTACAGCATTGAACGCGTTGCCTACCGTCCCCTGCGCGGCGGCAACCGACTGATCCCGCTTATCTCCGCCATTGGCATGTCAATCTTTCTGCAAAACCTGGTGCGCCTGGCCCAGGGCTCGCGTGACATTGCCATGCCGACGCTGATTACCGGCGGTGTGAGCATTGGACCAGAGGATGCATTTAACGCCAACTTGTCTTATATGCAGATGATCATCTTTGCCGTCACGCTGATCACCATGACGCTGCTCACGCTGTTCATCACGCGTTCACGCATGGGCCGTGCCTGTCGCGCCTGCGCTGAAGACCTGAAGATGACCAACCTGCTCGGCATCAATACTAACGGCATCATCGCCCTGACCTTCGTCATAGGTGCGGCGTTGGCCGCTGTCGCTGGCGTATTGCTGGGTATGTACTACGGCGTGATCAACCCCTACATCGGCTTCATGGCCGGGCTGAAAGCCTTCACTGCAGCGGTGCTTGGTGGCATCGGCAGCATCCCGGGTGCAGTGCTAGGCGGGCTGCTATTAGGTGTGACCGAAGCCATGACTGCCGGCTATTTCAGTAGTGAATACAAGGACGTCGTGGCCTTCAGCCTGCTGATCCTGGTGTTGCTCTTCCGCCCCAGCGGCATCCTCGGCCGCCCAGAGGTGGAAAAAGTATGATGATTCAGAACCTCAAGCCGGCGGTGATTTCCGCCGTGGTAGTGGTGGTATTGACCGGCCTGTTGATGGGCGTGAGGCTGGAGCAACTGGGGACGGGGCTGACCGTCACCGGAGCCGGCCCTGACGTTTACTGGAAAATCGCCGCCGCTGCGGCGTTCATGTTCTTCTTCAATTTATTCCGCGATCACCTCAGCGCTTTATGGAAAGCGCTGCCTGGCATGCCTAAGACGCCGACCACATTGTCCGATGCGGCAGAAAAGCCGCTCGTGCGCCGCCTGTTCTGGTGTTTCCTGATTGCCGCAGCCCTGATCTGGCCATTCATGGCCAATCGCGGCGGAACTGATCTGGCGACACTGGTCCTGATCTACATCATGCTCGGCCTGGGTCTGAACATCGTGGTCGGTCTCGCTGGCTTGCTTGATCTGGGTTACGTCGGCTTTTATGCCGTCGGCGCGTACAGTTATGCCTTGCTGGCCATGTATTTCGGCGTCGGCTTCTGGACCGGACTGATCGCGGCAGGCTGCATGGCTGCCCTGTTCGGTTTTCTGCTTGGCTTCCCGGTGCTGCGTCTGCGCGGCGATTATCTGGCGATCGTCACACTCGGATTCGGTGAGATCATCCGCATCCTGCTGAATAACATGACCTGGCTCACCAACGGCCCGAACGGTATCGGCGGCATTCCCAAGCCGACCCTTTTCGGCCTGGAATTCAGCCGACGCGCGAGCGAAGGCATGCAATCGTTCCACGACTTTGTCGGTATCTCCTACGACTCGAGCCACAGGGTGATCTTTCTATACCTGCTCGCACTGCTACTGGTGCTGATCACGCTGTTTGTCATCAATCGTCTGCTGCGCATGCCCATTGGCCGCGCGTGGGAAGCCCTGCGAGAAGACGAAATCGCCTGCCGCTCGCTGGGTATCAACCCGACTGCAATCAAACTGAACGCGTTCACCATAGGCGCCACGTTCGCTGGATTTGCTGGCTGTTTTTTTGCCGCCAGGCAGGGATTCATCAGCCCGGAGTCGTTCACCTTTATCGAGTCGGCAATCATCCTGGCCATCGTTGTGCTGGGCGGCATGGGTTCGCAAGTCGGGGTCATTCTGGCCGCGATAATCATGACCGTATTGCCCGAAATGGCTCGCGAATTTAATGAGTACCGCATGTTGCTGTTTGGCTTGATGATGGTTCTGATGATGATCTGGCGCCCTCAGGGTCTGTTGCCGATGAAACGCCCGCACATGGAGTTAAGGACGTGACGTCTACTACACCTTTACTTGAAGTATCGGGGCTGACTATGCGCTTTGGCGGTCTCCTGGCTGTCGACGGCGTTGCCCTGAACGTATTCCCGCAGCAGATCGTTTCAATGATCGGCCCAAACGGGGCTGGAAAGACCACCGTATTCAATTGCTTGACCGGGTTCTACAAGCCCAGCGATGGCAAAATCATCTTCCGTGGGGAAGAAATCCAAGGCCTGCCTGGATTCAAGGTCGCGCGCAAGGGGATGATCCGTACGTTCCAGCACGTCCGCCTGTTCAAGGAAATGACCGTCCTTGAGAACCTGTTGATTGCTCAGCATCAGAGCATGAACACCAATATGCTGGCCGGGCTGTTCAAGACGCCGAGCTACCGTCGCAGCGAAAAGGAAGCCATGGACCGCGCAGCGTATTGGCTTGAGCGGGTCGACCTGAAGGAATTCGCCAACCGCAAGGCCAATACACTGGCGTACGGGCAACAACGGCGCCTGGAAATCGCTCGCTGCATGGTCACCCAGCCATCGCTGTTGATGCTCGATGAACCGGCCGCTGGCCTCAACCCGCGCGAGACCGAAGATCTGAAGGTTTTGATTGCCGAGCTGCGTCAGAACCACGATCTTACGATTCTGCTGATCGAGCATGACATGAAACTGGTAATGAGCATTTCCGATCACATCGTAGTTATCAACCAGGGTTGCCCGCTGGCACAGGGTACGCCTGAACAGGTTCGCCAGAACCCGGACGTCATCAAGGCCTACCTGGGCGAAACCTGAGGATACCCAATGTTGTATTTCAACAATGTATCGACCCATTACGGAAAGATTCAGGCACTGCACGGGATCAATATGGAGGTGCAGCGCGGCGAGATCGTAACCTTGATCGGTGCCAACGGCGCCGGCAAAACCACCTTGCTCATGACGCTTTGTGGCGACCCCAAAGCGACTACCGGGAGTATCCGTTATCAGGGCGAAGAGCTGACCACCAAGACTACCGCTGAGATTATGCGGATGGACATTGCCATCGTGCCGGAGGGCAGGCGCGTCTTTTCACGACTGACCGTCGAAGAAAATCTCGGCATGGGCGGGTTTTTTGTTCAAAAGGATGATTTCCAACGTCAGTTGGATACAACTCTAGCGCTATTCCCACGGCTGAAAGAGCGCTACCAGCAGCGCGCCGGTACCATGTCTGGCGGGGAGCAACAGATGCTCGCCATCGGACGGGCTTTGATGAGCAAGCCGAAATTGCTGTTACTGGATGAACCTTCGCTGGGACTGGCACCGATCATCATTCAACAGATATTCGAAATCATCGAAGAACTTCGCAGGCAAGGCGTCACTGTGTTTCTGGTCGAACAGAACGCCAATCAGGCGCTGAAACTGGCCGACCGGGGCTACGTCATGGAACATGGGCACATCGTCATGCAGGATACTGGCGAGGCGCTGCTTGCCAGCCCTGAGGTCCGTAGCGCTTACCTCGGCGCTTGAGGCCGCCAGGGACGGCGGGCCTCAGCGATGCTCCTAGAGCGTAAGCGAGCTTTTATAGGCACAGCCACTCAGTCGCTTGCCCTTTACTACCAACGTAGCAGTGTAATGTTTGAAATCACCGGAATGGTCAAAACAGTCCTGCGGATAAAGCCATAGTTCAAGCGTCGCATCGCGCTCGGAACGAAAACTCATCGATCCATCCGGTAGTTGTTCGGAGATTATCGACACCGGCCCGACCTCTTCGCTCTCCTCGCCGGTAAACTGAATCCCCTGGGATGCTATTGCTAGACTCCATGAATGATGCAGCCCGTTAGCCGCCCATTGGGTCGCAGGCTGCTGGCCCGCACAGCCCTCGCCAGCCGACTCCATGCGCAGTATCTGTAATGGTTCGACTGTGCCATCCCGGCGAACGTCTGCTTCCATATCCACGAAAATGGCAGTCTGACCCGGCTGCGCAACCCGCTCGAACAATCTTTCGAGCCGCTCTGTCGGTCTCAGCTCGACTCGGTCCGGATCACCACAGCGGGCCATCCACCATTCGCCTTCACGGTGTTCCAGCAAACCCGTAATACGTTCGCCGGACGTAGAGCCTGGCCCTTGCAACATGGCACAGCCGGGTATCGTCGAAACGGCGATACCCATCAAGAGCGGAGAAAGTAGCTTCAAGCTGGGTTTCATAATGTGAACTGCCTTGCTAATTGCACTTTAATATAGAAAATAGCGTCTTGCATCCGGTCACAAAACCGATTCGGAATGGTAACCTGTGCAAAGTTTGAGCTGCCACTCTACTCCAACTTTTTCTTCCAGGTCTTTGATAATCCGGACGCATTATGAAAACTCTAAAAATCCTCGCCCTTTGCTCCGTCATTCTTACTGTCGCAGCCTGCGCTTCCAAGGCTCCAGAACCTGTGCAAGTTCCAGTTGCCCAATGGGCTGAACCTCGTATCGTCGGTCTGACCGCCCTTGCCGAAGCCGAAGGTTTCGAACTGGAGCGAGATGGCGATCAGATTCGCATCATCATCCCGATCAATGGAAACTTTCATCCCAAGCGCACCCTGTTGCTGCCCTCGGGCCTGGTGCCCATCAGCAAAGTAGCCAAGGCTCTCAAGAATGACAGCGGAAGCCAGTTTGTCGTGGTCGGCCATAGCGACAGCGCGGGTGACAAGGAGCTGAACGCACAGCAGAGCCTGGAGCGCGCCCAACAGGTCGTCAACATTCTGATGCTTGGGGGCGTCAGCCGCCAGCGTTTGCAGCTGGTCAGCATGGGGGAGAACGAGCCGCGTGCTGATAATGGTACCGAGACCGGCCGAGACCTGAATCGCCGGGTGGAAATCGTGATGACGCCCTACCCGACCACCACCAGTGTCGCAATGGCGAAATAAACACAGGCCTCGCAGAGACTGCCTACAGTTTGGCCTGACGCAATAACGATAATCCGCACAGCCTGATATGCCTGACGTAAAATGGCGCGTTTCGCGTTTGAGACGCGCCTGACTACGGAAGTTCCTATGACTGAAAGCCCCCTCCCCCGGGCAATCGCCCTGTTGCCGCTGCTGGTTTTCCTGCTGATCTTTCTAGGCAGCGGCCTCTATTACACGCTGATTGGCACCGAGTTCGCTTTCTATCAGCTCAAAGCACCCGTAGCGATTTTGCCGGCGATCGTCCTGGCCATGCTCCTCGCTCGCGACAAGCTGAACACTAGCCTGGACACCTTCATCGCAGGCATCGGCGACAGCAAACTCATTACCATGGTCCTGGTGTTCTTGCTGGCTGGCGCCTTCGCCACTGTAACCGAGGCCATAGGCGGCGTTGACGCTACCGTGAACCTGGGCCTGAGCTTCATTCCCCCTGCCTTGGTGCTTCCAGGACTTTTTCTGATTGGCGCTTTTATCGCGACCGCAATGGGTACCTCCATGGGCACCATTGGCGCATTGGCCCCCGTTGCGCTTGGCTTTGCCGAAGCTACCGGCCTCTCCATTCCAATGGCGATGGGTGCGGTAATTGGTGGCGCGATGGCCGGTGACAACCTATCGATCATCTCGGATACCACCATCGCCGCGACACGCACGCAAGGCGTTGCCATGCGCGACAAATTCAAGCTCAACCTGATGATAGCCCTGCCCGCCGCCGCACTGACCGTGCTTCTGCTAATCGTGCTGGGCGACAGCGCCAACGAACCGGTTGTGGCAAATTACGATGTGCTGCTGGTGCTGCCTTACATAGCGGTACTGGCGTTGGCGCTGGGTGGGCTGAACGTATTCGCGGTACTCATGACGGGGATAATTCTATCGGGACTTACCGGCCTGCTGGCGACTGACGGATACGCGATCGAAACGTGGGGCAACGACATTTACCGCGGTTTTGAAAGCATGCTCGAAATCACCGTGCTGTCGATGTTCATCGGCGGCCTGTCTGCGATAATGAAACGCGAAGGTGGCCTGGCGTGGCTCCGGCACAGCATTCAAAGCATGGTAACCCGGCTAGGCAAAGCCGGTCGTCGCAGCGGCGAAAGCGCCATTGCGGTGTTGGTCAGCGTCGCCAACCTGTTTGTAGCCAACAACACAGTCGCTATCATCATCAGCGGCAGCGTTGCCCGCGACCTTGCAGAACACTATGACGTAGACCGGCGCCGCAGCGCCAGTTTGCTCGACATCTTTTCCTGCGTTATACAAGGATTGATCCCCTACGGAGCGCAAATTCTCCTGGCGGGCTCGCTGGCCAGCGTATCCCCGTTGGTGTTGGTTGGGCAGGTGTACTATTGCTGGCTGCTGGGACTGGTCGCAGTGGCAGCTATTGTGATCGGGCTTCCCAGAATGAAGGGCGAACCCCAGCCGGTTTGATTGGCTGGTTCGCCAACCGGCGCCTGCATCACGATTTACATCTTCGGCGGAGCCTAGTATGTCCGGTAAAACTATCAACAGTGCCATTATGCTTTTGGTTATCGGCAATGCTCTGGCGCTAGTCTCCGATGTATTCATCAAGATCCTCGATCAAGGTGCACCGATTTTTCAATTCGCCTTCATGCGTTGCGTGATCACCCTGGCACTGCTAGTGCCGCTCTGGCGCCAACTGGATAGCCGGCGCTTCTTCGAGGGCGGTAGGCTGCACTTCATCCGCGCGCATATTCACCTGATTGGCATACTGTGCATGGTCGTGGCGCTGGCTAGCCTGCCGTTGGCAACAGCTAACGCCGTGTTCTACGCCGCGCCGATTCTTGTGATGATCCTATCGGTACTGTTCTTTGGTGAACGCATGACCGCTCTGAGCCTGACCGCGGTGATCAGCGGCTTTGCCGGAATACTGGTAATCCTCCGGCCTGTAGATGTCAGTTGGGCGGCCCTGGCTGCCCTTGGCTCAGCCGCCTCTCTGGCACTTAACGCTGTGCTGGTTCGCAAGCTGCCGGCTAAGCAGTCCACCGCCCACAAGCTGTTTTTGAACTATTTGATGATTACCCCAATCTGCCTGGCCTTTTAGCTGTAGAGCCGCTGCTTTTTCGTTAGACGTTAGTCCGCTTAATGTGCCAACAGAGCGCCACATGCAAGTAGTCCCGCGACGATAGCGAGAGAGAAAAAGAGGATCCACCCATTGAGCGGCAGGTTCGCACCCGGATATTGGTTTTCCTGGGAAGTTCTAGCACCAGCTCGTACATCACACTTCTCCAGACACGCTGCAGTATCGAGCTGGTGCTCAACATTCCCAGGCAAAGGCAAAAACAGAGCCGGTTCGTTCACTACCGTGCCAGTCGGTTTTCCCGCTTCAGGTTATCCATCAGTTTTTTTGCACCCAGAATGCCCAATAAACCGACCGGTACGAAGGGGATGCACCCGACAATGAAAACAATCGCACCCAATCGAGCCTGTCCTCCAATCACCAACAATATTCCGGTGACGTTGAGGATGACGAAGGGAATTATCCAGATAAACAGCTCAGCGTAATGAGGATCGCTAGCTACCCAAATAACCACTAAAGCATGTATCAAAGTACCAACAAACATTCTGTAATCTACATCAGCCATGACTTCCATCTCCTTTTTTTATGCTCGTATTCAATAACCAGACTTTCTAGACCGCCCGGTTCATTTTCTTCATGCGTTACCTCTAATCAACATATTCGACGAACGCCGCCATTTCGTTAAAACGCTCACGCGTGTTGATTTCATGTACCCGTAGCCGCATCTCGGCGAGCTTGGCTTCCCAGGTGGTGTCGTCCATGTCTCGCCAGTAACGCGGGTTGCGTCCGTTGTGCCGGTCATATTCAGAGGTCACCGGATCCTGCTCGCGGTGCGGCTCGAACAGCGGGATATCCGGCAGCGGACGGCTGATGTCCATATAGTTCTGCACGAAGTCCCAGCCGGCATAGTGCGGCTCCGGTTCGCTATCACGCGGCACGAAAACATCC
>LAZR01000105.1_pt1 | contig 113443 bp, 209 predicted proteins | sample 329461 | NCBI WGS metagenome assembly LAZR01 (sample SAMN03002196, study PRJNA259156) | marine sediment metagenome | biome: sea floor; feature: Hydrothermal impacted sediments; material: marine sediment; isolation source: Loki non-amplified sample from Loki's castle hydrothermal vent sediment ... | reverse complement strand
GCTTTATGGTCCCTCTTGCTTTCTGGAGGTTTGAATATTTCCAAATCAGCACCGGGAGATGCTACGGTAACAAGGTCAGTGCCACGTCTTCCTGTTTTCTTGAGTAAATTAAATCCATATTCGGAATAGGTAAGGATACGGTCGGCCTGACGATATGAATCCAACCACAATTCTCTTTGCGGTTCACCATCGATAGTCGGCATCCATATGAACTTGAAATTATGGCGCAATGGAGATCGCAACACAAATTCATCCATCCACCAATCGCGGATTCCACAAACAATATCTGGTTTGAAGTCTAAACATACATCGTTAAATCTCCCTTCTCCAAATTGATGAGTTGGATTTACGCGTGGATCATAAATGGCCATTGCGGCAGCATTGCTTTTAGCAGGAGCAACTGGATAGAATTTCCACGGTACTTGTTTACATCGCGGATCATCATCGTGGCCATAAGAACCAAGTTCTGCAATCTCGAACTCACCGGTCTTATGCAGTCTTTTTAGAACTTCGTGCCAGTACGTGCTAAACCCGGTCGCCAGAAAAGACGCTTCTCCGATAAACAATATTCTTCTTTTATCCACAAACATGTCTCCATGTTTTTTTATTACGAATTTTGTAAATTGTGGTAATATGGACTTTAAACAATGCTGCTACTATTCTTATTTTAACGTTATCTATAAGTAATTCTTTGATTTTTTTAATGTCTATTGAACTTAATTTAGAATTACCATTATTAGAACCAAAATTGATTGGAGGTGGAACAAATGTTCCGTGTTTTTTTCTGTCTGCCATGTTGTTTTTGTGGGTATCATATCTCAAATTGGATATGTTGTTGTTTCCAGGATTACCATCGTTATGACAACATTCCATATCTGCGGGACATGGTCCAACAAAAGCTTGCATCATCAATTTCGCTATATTGTGATGTTTTTCGTTACCATTCATAGATAGACCAAAAAATATATGTCCACTTTTTTGTTTCATTTGCTTCAATACTTTACCACTCGTGGTTTTCCTTGGCAAGCTCTTGATCCTACCATAATTAGACACCAGATACAGTCCTTCATACCCCACAACATCTCTCCAAGATTCTCCCTTAACTGGTTTCTGGACCATAACCACTCCTAGTCAATTTGTGTCGGATATTTTTGAATTGTAGCCATCTTTGTCTCCGAGTTAATCTTAGGCTATCTATATCACTATCGAATTGTGCTTGCAAAAGAGTTTTATCTTCTTCTGTTAGGTGGCTAGACGACAAAAGGTCATCCATTAACGAAAACGGTTCGGTTGGATTCGCTGGTTCGTCAAATAACCTATGCCAAGATTCAGTATTGATCAACGATTTTAAATCAGCTAGTGCCATTGCGCTTATCTTCAACTCACGACATATTTCATTTTCTGTCTTGCTAGCCGCTAAGAGTAATTCTGTGCTATGAGCTTTTCTTTTAACTCTTCCTGTCGCAGACGCTGCACCAGTCGCATCTAAGGCTGCTTTTCTCATCGCACGAGCAATCGCAATAATGGCATATCCCCTAAAATCTCGTTGTTTACGTCTGTTACCGCTAATCTCGGCCAATTTTAGATGTCCAGCCTGGATATAATCTTCTTCATCTGCGCAATTATTCGAATAAAGAATATCTATTTTCCGTGCTAAAAGAACAATGAACTCATCTAAAGACAGCTTACGTTTCATTCATAACATCCCCTCCCTCAAAATGGAATGTCACTGTCGTCATTAACTGGTGATTCCGCTGGAGCAGTTGTTGCACCCACCGCTTGTGGCTCGCTATTCTTTTTACCGAGCTTTTCACATAATTGAAAATCACGGGCATTAATTGAATATGCAACTCTCTTTTGGCCATCCTTTTCCCATGTTTCCTGCTTTAAGTAACCAACGACATAAACGGGCTGTCCCTTCTTTACCAGTTCAACCATCCGTTCGGCACGATTACCCCAAACAGTAACCCTTACAAAACATGGCTCTTGTTGCCACTTATCCTCGCCTCTTTTTCTGTAACTTCGATTGAAGGCTAGATTAACGGTACACACCTTCTGATCTTCGCCAACTGTTCTAAGCTCCGAATCTGCCGTAGCCACACCAACACCGAATACACCTAGTTCTGCCATTTCAATTCACCTTTCCCTTTGTTCCCACGGAAACCACACGATGTGGTTACCTTATTATACGTCCAACTCGAATTTTTGTTTCACAAAAATCACATCAATTTTTGAATATCTTTTATTATAAAGCTACCCTTTTGCTTTTGTCCATAAACCAAACAAATCAGATCATCTTTACAAAATGCTTTTAATTTACCAAACGCATCTGGAAACACAACGGCGTGATCTATCGAATATGTAGAATCTGATATAGTTAAAAAACACATTGGCTGACCTGGATTTTTTCCTCTCTTGGTTTTTGTGTGTTTGACGCTATCTATAATTGCACAAACTACAATATCTTCTTTATTAGGTGCTTTGGCTACGTCCAAACACGTATGAGTAGCAAGAGTATCATCTGCATCATCAGCCTGAGAACAAGATAACGCGATACCCAAAAAATGTTTCTCTGCGGTAGCTTTAGCCGTATTCGTGTCACTAAGCGATCCTTCAAGCATCTCCGCTTTGGCTGCAATTATTCTGCGTCTGGCGTCACTAGAACACGGAGGTTTGACCACTACATCCTTATAACCATTCTGCAACATTAGTTCTTCTATTTTTTTCTTAGTGCGACTACCTATGTTTTCAAGCCAAGCTTCTTTCTCTTCTGTGGATGTGTAAACAAATTTTCCATCCCCATCGATTATGCCGTCGAAAGCTGCATCAGCTTGATCTAGATATGCCTTTGCTGCGAACACCAACTCCCCTTTGGTCATTTGTCCAATAGTTTTTGTCTTATCCCCCGGAGGTTGAGCCATCTGTCTTAAAATTTCCTGAGTAGTCATCTCACTCTGTTGTAGATGATCGAAAAAATAGATCCTCTCTTTACTTGTTAATCCTTTGATTTCGACCTTTTTGCCAGTCGAATCACGAACCGCAGTTCCAAGTACTACTTCAAGTTCTCGTACCATTTCGCTGCGTCCCATATTATAGCAATCACAAGCGCCGGATTTAATTAGGGCAATGCCGACATTTCTGTGAAAGCTTGGAACCGCTGCTAAAAAATCTGCCCAAGTTTTGAGACAGGATGGTGTTGCTGTTGCTTCATCTGAAATAGATTCAACAGTCGATGTTTTTGCGGCACAAGATGCACTGCCGCCGTGATTCATCACGGCCTCATCTAGGGGGTCCATTCCTGATGTTTTAAGGCCCGCTGCGACGATTTTCTGGATGGCTGATGCTCCAACACCCCTAACGTGCGCCAGACCAAACGCTATACTTTTTTGTGGTTTTTGAGTCATCCGAAAATGAATATTGCCACGTCGAATGTCTGGAGGCAGAATATCAACCCCAAACAATCTAGAATCCTGTACCAGTTTGTAAATTTCTTCCTTTGGATCGCCTTTATATTGGGAATAGGTCAGATAACTTGCAAAGAACTCGTGTGGAAAGTGGCACTTTAACCATGCAGTTTGATATGCAATCATACCATAACTTACTGCGTGGCTTTTGTTAAATGAGTATCTCTGACATTTTTCAATCCATCCGAATATTTCTTCAGCCACATCCTGGCCGATCTTACCATATTCTATAGCGCCTTTGACAAATTTGCTCTTAACTTTGGCCATGAGTTCCGGCTTTTTCTTACCAATCGCTTTTCTGAGTTCGTCTGCACTTTCAGGACTGAGTCCAGCAATGTCAGTAGCAATACGAATAGCCTGTTCTTGGTAGACAAGGCATCCGAATGTAGGTTCAAGAATTGGTTTCAAAGCCGGATGTAGATATGATTGTTTTTTGCGTCCGAATTTGATGTCCACATAATCTTGCGTCATATTTGATTCAAGTGGTCCTGGACGAAGTAAAGCAGTAAGCGCAGCAAGCTCTTCTAGGCTATCTGGTCTAACCCTTTTGGACCAATCTTGGCCAAGATTCTTCTCAAGCTGAAAGACACCAACCGTATGGCCACTAGCAATTAGCTGCCATACAGCAGGACAATCTAGATGGATATCATTAATACTAAATCTACCCTTTTCGACCTTGCACTTGCATTTTGCGAATGTGATCATATCTTATTATACCTTCAAGTCTATTTATTGTTTCACAAAATCAGAAATTTTTATATACAAAAACTAATGGGTGAAAGATACCGAATTTCTGTTAATAAAAAGATGACAGGAAAAATCGCCTGTTTCTGTAGTCATTAAAAAAAACTCAGACATTCTTTTTATAGCATCGGTTGTTTGTTTTTGTGGATAAATTTTTCCTCCATGAAAAGAAATACAAAGTTGCTTTATTTTGTTTCGTAAACTGAGCTTATTCACAATCTCATCTATTATGCCAAGTTCCGCACCTTCACAGTTACAAAAAAGCACATCTATGCGAGGAATGTTGTTCGCCTTTATGATAGATTCTATGCTGGTTGATTTAACTTTAACTCTTTGTATCAATCTCATATTCGCCCTGGATGATCCTATATCTTGTATGTGTCTTGGGTAAATACTATTAGAACATCCTCCTGGGAATTCAAAAAAATCAATTTCACCATCCCGACCCGTTACTGCTAACTGATGAGTAATAATTTTTAATCCAGATACTGCTTGATTTAGAAGATGATAATTTTCTTCATTCGCCTCATAAACAATAATTTTACTATTGAACTTTTTATAAAGAGCTATTGCGTGAATACCAGTTCTTGATCCAATATCAACAAAAATTGGTTCTGGTGGTAAAATTCCTTTCGAAAAAAACAAATAACGATTACATCTGTCTAGTTGAAGTTGTATTTTAGTATGTTCATTCATTTCGGTATCTTTTTGCCGATTGCTCATGTTTCACTATCGCTTGTTTCGAAAAGTTTTGGAATTACTACAAGCATAAAGTGCTTATTATCAGATAGTGTAACCTGTACATTCGAATATTTATTAAAAGTGTGTATATCAAAAGAGGTGATATGTATTTCACTAATCCCTCCCATATAAGGAACGGTCAGTATTACAGCTTTCGTAGCCGCTTTGTACATCTTAGCCAAAACAGTCATTGGATCGCTAAAATGTTCCATTGTCTCTGCTGAGATAATATAATCATATTTATCAGGAATATTATCCGTAATTATATTGACACAATATGTTTGTATTACAGCTTCGGCACATGCTTTTGTGCTAAAATCTAAACCTTCAATATCCCAACCGCTATAAATATTCATTAGATGTGCTGGTCCAAAGCCGAATCCACTACCAACATCTAGAATTGTTGCCGATATTCTCGGTATCGCAGTAGCGATCATATCGTAAAATTGTAGGCGCTTCTTGGAAGACCATATTTTATGAACATCGGCAATGGAATATCTTTTGTTCCACCAGTCTAGTGTATTGTCGTTTCTTTTGGCCATCATCTATATTTCTAAAGTTTCTCACACGCCCAGCGGTAACACCATCTTGGTGGTTGGAATTCTGTAATTGCGCCGTCTGGAACGTCGTCACTTGTTGTTAATTGGTTGTAAGCAAATCCAGCCCTATTGAGTTCTCGTGCTGACCAAGACGGTGTTTTTCCTGGGTATATTATACCAGTGTTCTGTGTCAGAATGAACAACCCTCCTGTTTTTAGAATTCTTGCTGCCTCAGCAAAAAAACTTCTGATTACTTCGCTGGTGCAATGTTCTATGACTGAAATGCTGAATACTATATCTATTGAACCATCTACTATTGGCATGTTTGTCATTGAAACTTGATGATATGTAAGCCCACTCGTTACTTCCCCAGTTGACCACTCAGCTTGATCGACAGCAGTAACCAATCCAGGTGCTACATCTGCTAGATGATGACAGAGTGGGTGTGTTCCACCACCAGAGGCCGCATCTACCATACGAAGTCCAGGCTTAGCCCACCTCATAGCAAACTCATACTCATACGGACGACTCCACCTAGATTTTATTGGTAGACTATGTTTCCCAACAGAACTAACTGTTTTGTCATTTTTTACGATGTACCGCGACTTTACCATAGCTCAGTTACCCCTTCTTTTGTTCGGACCATTTCCCTTGATTCATATCATCTGGTTTATACTTGGTAATTATCGGCAAACCATCTACCTTGTAATTACCAAATGCGTGCACGATGATGTGCCCATTTCTATTATCCCACCCTGGAGGCAAGATACCAAGATTTAAGTTCTTGGCCATTGTTGTTGCAGGAAACAGTGCTGGCATATCTCGTCCACAACCAAGTAATCTCCAGTAATGCTCCCATGTTTTGAATAGCTTTATGGTATTTTTTGTTTTACGAAAAAAGAAAACACCTTCTTTGTAAATCGTTGCTGGATAATCTTCAGGCTTCATAAACTTGCCGTATAACCATGGCATAGGTAATCTATGTCTATCCCTTTCGATTCGCTCATAGACTGAGAACATTACATCATAGTTCTGTGCTGTTATAAACCCACCTAAAAATTCCGCTGATTGAACAGCAGTATCTGTGTCGCAGAATAATGTAATATCAAATGGAGAGAATAAATCTGGTCGAATTTTGTAATATCGATTTTTATTACGATTGACTTCTACATTTGTAAATGACACATTCGTCAGATCATCCCATTTATCACATCTTTGGTCTTGCGTCAAGTCGGTAATAACTCTAACCTGAATTTTACTATACCTTCTTACCAAAGCTACCGAATGAGCACATTGGTAATCATATTGAGTACCAAGTGCAACATAATACAATCCGATTGTTTCATTAGTCATTTTAATTATCCTTTTGTTTTAAAAAGAATTTTTTCTGTATTCTTTGGCTATCGCCTGAAATATTCCGCCAATATGCGGAGATAGTGATGATAATTGTCTAAAAAGTGGTGTGTCAATAGCTGCTAACACTCCTTCTTTACGACAACGATAACCTTTAGACATTTGTAATCCTTTCATTCCCCGGCACTCTGCTAATGGGATATGTACACCATGGTGATGAGATGTTACCAGCGAAGACCAATAAGCCTTTGACAGATTTAATGGTGGTTTACCAAGATCAGATTCTATGATCATCTTAAGTAAAAGTTGTTCGTTAAATCCGTGTTTTAGAAGATGAATTTGTCTAGCAAGAAGCATTGGTCTGTATTTCTCAATTATTGGTTTCATTACTTCAAACCATTCCTTTGGTTTAATCACATGTATACCAGACATTCGTCGTGGTCCACTTCCTTTTGGACGAATACAATTACTGTATGGAATTTTAAGTTGGTTACAATGAGTTAAATGCTGGTCCATATACGAAGGCGATTCAAAAAGAATTGCCATATCCACATCCCCTATAGACATACAATCATATTGTAAAAATGCGGGCTCAAATATAAGCCATCTAAGACATTTGATCGTATTAGCGTCAGTTGTTGAGTATTCAGGAAAAGCACATTCACGGATTTCAAAGTTGCCAGACAACAAAGAGATCATTGGTTTAATACCATCTGTTATTTCTTCATCTAAAAGAATCAACTTGTGGGCTTCTGGATATGCCCGATTCAAAAAATACAGAAACCATGGTACATATTTCTGATACGGCTTATTTGCCACGGTCATGAAACACATTTTACTTTCATCTGACATCTTAAACTATCGCCTTTCTGAACATTTGGCCCAAAAGAGTTGGGCTATCTAACAATTGTTGACGAGTCATTTTAAGAAATGGACTGTTGTCTTGCTTAAACATCTCGTGAAAAAGCATTACTCCGTATAAGTTTTCGATACAACATCCGCTGATTGACTCTTTTCCACCGAACCTGAAGGCTTCCCAAGACGGAATGGGACTAATCAAACGACAATCAAGATGATGATATCTTTTTCCCTTTACCGCCTCTCTTATTGTTCCAGGTCCAAGTGAACCCCATTTGAATATATGGCCTGGTGGGTGCAAATCAATGGCATACTCAATTACCGAAACGGCTTTGGAAATCACCACACCGCGCTTCGCCGAAAGCAAGAAACCGCATTCGGGTTCTCCATAGCGAAGAGTAGGAGAGGCAGTTGCTACAAGGTCGATTCCATCTTCTAGTAAGTCGAGCATTGGTTGTAGACTTTGGAATAAAATCAGATCACTATCCAACCAAATGCCACCATGTTCTTTGAGAAGTGTGTATCTTAAAAAATTGGATTTGTTGTTGATTTGAGCAATCTGGAAAAAACTTGAAGAGATATTTGGTAGAAATTGTTTTACATTTTTAGTTGTCACCAAATGTATGTCGAAATCATTTTCGCAATGTTTACGAATTGTCTCATGACATAACTGTATATAAGCTGGTGGCTCTGTTTTTCCAGGTGGATTATCCCAATACATAAATATATTAGGTTTCATTACATGTCTCCTTTTTATTCTTGATTTTTCCAACTATTTGTTAAGTCGATCAATCTAGCCATTTATCTCAACACCGAAGGAAGCAACATGTGTCGATAATCGCCAGCATAAATATGTAGATTATTAATACCTGCAATTTTCAATCGTTCTCGCAATTCATTTTCTTGTGGTTTTGCCATAGGAGATTTCCTGACATCAAAATCTATCAACGTAGCTTTCACTTTGTCATATTCTCCCGAATCAAGAAGGTCTGTAACAATACGACACTCACTACCCTCGCAATTGAGTTTCAAAAAAACTTCATCATCTTCAGAAACATAATCTCTGAACCAATCCGACGCCTTGATAAACCTACATCTGGTAATACGTTTCTCTGGGTCACAAGTTGTTTGATAATCAGCATGTACTGTCCCGCCAACTGATCCTTCATTATGTAAATCCATTTCACATGTCTCGAACCACAATCCAGCCTCTACTATTTCTACTTTGTGATTAGATTCAAATTTACTATTGAGAATATCACAACATATCGGAGAAGGTTCGAAACCTACAATATGATCGATTCTAAAACGTGACTGTAATAACAACTCTATTGTTTGTCCGGTGTTGCTTCCAACATCCAAAAATATACGACTCATCTTATTTCCTCCAATCACAATATACAAAACGTGCTAATAAACAATCATTATGAAAATTATGTATTGCGTGATTAATCTATGACATTGATCAATCCTTCTTCTAATACTTCTTCCTCGTCACAACCATTTATTAAATCCTGAGCTTTCCACATTTTATCTAATGCTACAACTCCAAGAAAATCAAACTTGACAGCACCCATGTCTTCAGCGTTATACATCTCCAGGCCAACAACACGATCTTTATTCTTGGCATCATAAACCAATGGCACAAGTTCTTCAATTGGTCTATCTGCAATTACTACACCAGCAGCGTGTTTTGATTGGGATTTTTTGGTTCCTTCGATTCTCATGGCTTGGTCGAATAATGGTTTGTACCATTCATAAGCAGTTTGAACCTGTTCTACATGATGTATCGCCCATTGTAGAATCCCATAATCATCACCTTGTTCTTCTCTAGCCTGCCTCAATTCGTCGGCTATTGTTGCTTCATCTGGAATATGTTTTGTGATATCATTACATAGATCATGTGGACTCATGCAAATATCATTCGCGTCCTTACCTTCTTTAAGAGCTTTCACCTTCATCAAATGCTTAACAGTATCTGGGTGAGCACGAAACACTTCTTTGAGTGCTGCTTTACCCTGAAGTCTACCAAAGGTAATCATTTGAGCAACGTATTCTTCGCCCCATCGCTCCTTTAAGTATACAATTACTTGGCTACGAAAAACTACACCAATATCCGTGTCGATATCTGGCAAACTAATATGACCATTGTGTATCTTGACACGCTTCTCTTCGTCGAATTCAGGGGATACTATAGTAATGCCTAGCCCAAACGCCAAATGAGAATTGGATGGATTATTCGCTGGTTTAAGCTTAATCATATCCCACAGATACATCCACATTCTAGGATTCTTCTCGTCAATCCATTCCACTTCGGTTCTCATGCTCGATGTGAATTCAACGTTGTATTGCTTTATTCGTCTTGCTAATTGTTGTGCCACCATCTTACGTTCTTCATCAACATCTCTTGTGTGTAGCAGTTCAAAGTTGTCAGACATCCATGACATAAAGTCAATTTGCCCGACATCAAAGTGGGGAGGGATGTTACGACTCATGTTATAGAATCTCTCAAAGTATAGACCATATTCGATGGGGTCTATACCAGTAATTCCGGTGAGATAGTTTATCAGTGATCCAGCACCAGAACCGCGCCCCTTGCCCCTCGGTCCGTTGTTTTTATCAACGAATTTACATGCATCCCAAACGATCAGAAAATAATCCGCTAATTTAGCTTCGCGGATAACAACAAGTTCTCTCTGCAATCTCTTCCAGTAGATTTTCTTTCGGGATGGGTCGAGGTGAATTAATTTCTTTTTGGCACCTTCTATACATAGATAACTTAGATAACCATCTGAATCGAGTCCGAGTTTCTTTGATTCGTCATTGGTAAAAACAGGAAGATATGGATCATGACCTAACGATGAATATTGTATTTGGTTTGCGATGTCTAATGTTGTTTGAAGTTCTGCTTCTGTGAATTTTTGACGCATTTCTTCATAAGAAGGAATGTGATAATTGTCCGAGACAAAAAAGTCCATAACATCCTGGCCACTAGCAATTCTGTATTCCTGGGCTTCTTTAGTTGTGTGCAGTTGGGCATAAAGCAATAGTCGCTGATCTTCTGCATCTTCTTTTCTCGCATAATGAGAATCAATGGTGGCTACAGTTGGAATTCCGGTATCTTTACTTAGTTCCCTCAAGCATTCCACAACAACAGTCTGGATATCCATTCCTTCATCTTGCAATTCTAGATAATAGTTACCTTTCCCGAATGTTGCCACATGCTTATGAATAATTGCTTTGCCAACATCTTTCCAATTTGGCTTCAGATGCTGCCTCACAGCTTTCACATGAGTTCCATGCTGACTCGCTATAGCCGCTTCCTTAAAATCAGTAAATAAAGACATTGGTAGTTCGCCACCAATACAAGCGGTTAAAAATATAAGATTGCCACGTTTTGCGAATGGTGCAATACCCGCCAGATGAATGCGAGGCTTACGATAAAAATGGTGAGGTTGATTAGATTCGCTAACCAAAGCCATTAAGTCCTTGATGCCTTGATCATTTTTTGCCAACACTATGAGGTGATGCCGTCGATTGTTGTCATTATTTTTAATAGTTGGATCTTGTTCACATATGTACATCTCACATCCTATAATCGGCTTAATCTTTTTCTTCTTGGCTGCGTCATAGAACACCTTCATACCGGCAATCGAACCGTGGTCTGTAATTGCGCAGGCTGGTAATCCCAACTCTACGCATCTATCTATGATATCCTTGGGCGAACAAAGCCCGTCAAGAAGGCTATAGAAACTATGCGCGTGCAACGGAATATACGTTTTTTTACTCATCTTGCTTCTCCGATTTTCCTATCGCCAATTGATCCTTACAACTAAGTTTGGCGTATTGATCTATAACATATTGACCACCCATTGTATGTAAATCACTCCATACTCTGCAACACACGTCGTTCTTATTAAAATTGCACATGCGACATTGCCATTGACGATTTCTAAGAATCAATGTATCATGACTAATCGTTATGAAAAAACGATATAAAGCAGCTATAGTCATTGCTAAATCATCTTGAGATAAAGCTATTGTAATTGGACCACCCTCATTTGTATAGTAAAACGTAATAAGTATGTTTTTATATTCGGGGTATAAAAAATATGCTGCCAAATGATAAAGCCTTGGTTGTATTTCTCTCATCAATGCGGCCTCATCTATGGGCTGTTGTGTGTAGTAGTCTTTGCGACTTCCTGTTTTCCAATCAATGATCTCAATTGTTCCGTCATCTATTTCATTCACTAAGTCGATGAAACCACGTACGGCGAATTGATGTTCGTTGCCATCTTTGTCAAGACACTTCCACTCATCCCCCGGAATTTCCAAAGCAAACCATCGTTCAGAATCGACGACCTTATTGTTATATGGATTGGCGTAAGAATCAGCTAATACTACTTCCATGGCAATTCGGCATTTTTTGAAGTCTGCTGCTTCTTTGAATCCACCAGTTTCCTTGTCTATGCGAGTGGTCACGCGACGAAGTCCGAACTCGGGAGATTTGATAGTAAATTCATCCCAAGCACGATCCAACAACCACATCGGGTCTACGTTTGTCTTACCGCGTTTCCGCAATTTTGCCATCCAATCAAAGGCTTGGTGAACGATACTCCCCTGAAGAGCAGCTTTTCCAGCTTTAGATTCCATGCCCAAGATGTAGTGTAGAAAATATGAAAATGAACAATGATTATATCGTCCGATTGCGCTGGCACTACATTTAACCACCCTCATTTTTGCTCATCCTATCTCTATAGGCATACCACTCTTTTATGCGAGGAGTTATATCGTCTAATTCGTTCCTTCCACATTCTTGAAAATGCATGATAGAATTAGCATTAAATACTACTGCTGCTAAATGATCCTCGTCTATTTCTCCTCGTTCAAATGCTGCAATATGTCTTTTCATACTTGCCACGAAACGACTATAGGGCATTCCCTTAGCCCAATTCCATTCATCATACTTCTTAGCGCCACTACCATAATGTAAGGCTACTCGCTTCTCCGCTAGTGGTGGAATAAGATCAAACCTAGGTTTTCCATCATCGGTGTCGCGGACTGCACCACCCGCAAATTCTTCTCTATTGCCAGAATCTTTAATTTCAAAATTTGGATTTTTCATCTACATTCTCCGTCACATAGTCATCCGAAAGCATTTTCGCTCTAGATGCTCGTTCCAAAACAGGACCAATTTTCTCTGCGATATCACCTGGAAGCATATCTCCGATATCTTTCACAGTATCGGGTGTTACGCAAAATACTCTAAAGTAATGGGTCAAATCTCGCTCTAGTCTTTGCATGGCTTTCTTACCAGATTCATCGTTATCGAATGTACATATAACCGTTAATGCTCCAGCATTTTGTAACATCAACCGTTGCTGACGAGACAGATTCAATCCCAACAGGGCTACGCTATTACGTATCCCCGCTGCTTCATATGCCCATGCATCACCAGGCCCTTCACACAAAATAACTGTACCAGTTTTGCTAATAAAAGGCTTGGCGTACCAAATATTATAAAGACATAATTCTCCACGAAAGTCTTTGGAATGTTTCCATTTTGTATATACTCCACCATATTCGGGATCAGGACATGATGGTCGTTCTGGATGATGATGCATGCCGCATTTAGAACATTTGTCATAAATACTTCTACCAGACCATCCAACAATATATCTTCCCGTTATATCCAAAATGGGAAAAAATGCACGCTTGTACATTTGTTTACCTTTAGTGTTGCAAAATGATATATGATACTTAGCAATAATTTCTGGCGAAATACCTCGGTTGGGATAATAAACTTGATCTGATTTTAGATTTGAAACTGTTTCATATAATGGTATTCCTTGTCTCTGTGTGGCAGATTGTTTCTTTCTGTGTTGTTTAATAATCTTGGCTATTTCAACGTCCTGAGCCGTAGTATCACCGACGTTACATTTTTCTAATCCCAATGCTTGAGCTACGAAATTAACAGCTTGTTGAAAGCTCCATTCTTTTTCTGTCTTGCGACTCATGGTTCCGCGAACCAGACCAAATACACTGTTGGATGGACCAGTGATAGTATCACGATGACACCCTCTCGTTTTACACTGCCAGTGATTAGAGCGGATAGCCCAAAACATAGCTCTCTGATTATCCCCTTCGTGAACAGGACAGGCTGCTTGTATATAATCATGTCTCTCGGTGTAATCGCAACCAATAGCATCGAACACTTCAGCAATACGCTCGCAAGCACGATCCTGAATAAAGGTGATATCCTGAGAACTAAACCTTCTCATTGGCTTGATTCTCCAGAGCAGATTGTGCCGCCACAGAAAACGGTTTGCCTTCTGTGAATTTGCCTACCTCTAGGTTACTTATCACGTTAATATATTCGCCACTTTCCATACCAGCGCCAAATCGTGTGTCTGTCACTACCAATTTCTTGGTACCGTTTGATGGCTTATCTTCGTTGAGTTCGGTCTGAATCTTTTTCTTGAGAATAGTAAAGCTGCTACACAACCACACAATCCTATCTGATCCAGAAATTACTTCTGCCCCTTCTTTATCAACGCCATCTCTATTCAATTGAACAGTTGCCAGTACTGGTAGTTTGAACTTGACAGCAAAATTGTGTAATGCCGTAATCAGAAAACCAAGTAATTGGAATTCTTGTAGATTATTTTTGAATCCACCATCGTCCATCAGTTTCAAATAATCATAGATAATTAGACATGGCTTTGCTGCGCCGCTATTTGTAAATCCGACTGTCTTTGATAGCCATCGTCTTGCAATCGACATGATAGAATGCGGTGCTAAACCTGCTACTGAAAAATGATCAATAGGTAGACCTTCAATATGTTTTTGACAACCCCATAGAGCTTCTGATTCTTGCTGATTATGCTTAAATTGGCCAGTCTCAACATGATTCAGGTCTACGCCAGACACCAAAGATGATAGCCGGTGCAACTGGATATCACTCGTAAGTTCTGTGTCGAGATACAACACGGGTATTCCATTCTCAGCCATATTTCTTGCTATGTTGATACAAATGAAGCTCTTGCCAATCTTGGGTCTTGCGCCTATTATGTTAACCGTAGCTGGTCGTAATCCTCCCCCTATAGCTTCGTCCCACGCAGGAAATCCTGTTGGCAAACCAACTATATCTTGCGGTGTTTCGGAAAGGGTTGTCATTACATCACCGAATCTTTGTCCAAGAGATACGATGCTCGCACCCTGATCCATAATTTGTCCGGTGAACTCAAAAATCGGTTCCTCTATTTGTCCTATAATATTGTCCACTTCTTCTGCACCAGTAATCTTTTTGAGATTATTCTGGATTCTAGTTGCGGCTAGATATCCACGTCGAGCTAATGAGAGTTTATACACTGCAACGACTAATGATCGAACGTTATCTTTTGATGAACCAGTTTCGTCCATAATTGCATCAAGATATTCCGAATGCTTGCCTCCACTTGTGAAATCATTATGTCCAAGAATCTTCGCTGTTGCTTGAATACTAGGTGTATCAAAAGTTTTGACATCTTCTTTATGAACTAGGTGGGAGAGAATTTTGAATAATTCTTGATTGTATGTCCAATAAAAATCTGCAACACCAATTATATCTTCAACTTCAAAGAAACAATCGGTACCATAGGTGGTAATCCCGGCAAGAATTGCCCGTTCCATACCTGAATCTTGAAGTAATGCATTGGGTTTATTGCCCATTAGATAAACCTATCTTCTTTTCTTAAGACACTTAGGACATTTTTGTCCTAATTCCCCATCCGGTCTGTTTGATTCAAAAGATTGCTCACATTCGTTACATTCAGCTTGAAAGGTTTTTGTAGGTTGTCGCTCAAGTTTAACCTTATTTATGTTTGCTCTTATGGATTTTTCCTTATTCTTGATAACCTCTTCTGGATCAGGATTATTGGTAATCAATCTGGTCCCACCGATTTCTTTCTTAACTATTGTTTTTTTCTTGTCGTCTAAATTGATGGAAGAATTATCTTTGTCAGGTGTTTTCTTTGTCTTTTTCCCACTTCCTTTGGGTCGACCAGATTTTTTCTTATTTTTTGACAATATCTGTTTTAGGATTGGTTCACAAAGAACATTTGATACTATATTCGCAATTTTGCCCAATGCTTCTTTAGCTTCATTCGTCGCAGATGTAGTTGGACATGGCAAAGATTCCCCCGTAAGTCGTTCATATCCTTCGCAAACAGTTTCCCAATTACCTTCTTTTATTCCTTCTGCAATATGTTCGATTGGACTCATTAATTTCTCCCTTCGTTATATCGGGCTCTCACAAGACCGCTGATACTCTGTCCTATCAATTCGATTCTACGAGTTAGATAGGCTATTAGTTCTATCCTAAGTTCTGCCTGTCTTGTCCACTGATTTAGTTTTGGGCGATCATCTCCAAGCAAACGATTTACTATTTGACCAGACCATTTGAGAAAAGTTTTACACTCATTGGTTTTCTGTTGTAGAAACAAAGCGTATTGAGCTAACATAATCGCATCTTCAGATAGTTGTGTGGATGACCTTTCTCTCAATTTTTCTCGCGTTAATTTGATAATAGTTTCAACTTCTATGTTAGATGGTTGGTGTTGTAGTAATCCTAATGCTGTAATCCATTGATCAAGTTGTTTCTTGTATTCTATTACTTCTTGATTTAGGTTACTCATAGTAAATCTCGATCAAACGAAATCCATTCAATTCACACCAATCCCTTTTTTTTTTGATCAGTATCTTGCTGACAATGAAATTCTCGTTTTGTTTTATGAAAATGTTTTATATGTTGTCGATGCTGAAGACCATGGCACTCTATCACTAAATTGATAGATGGTATAAAAAAATCAATAATAAATCCATCTCCAGGTATTATTACTTCTTCAAAAATAATATCGTGTGGATATTGACCAGTCAATTGTTGTCCTATATCATATTGAAATTGTGATTTTGATTTTTCTCTACTTCTAAGCCGTTTATTTTTTAGTCGTAGTTTAGCTATCCCACCTTTAAGCAATTTAATTTCCATATTATCTATTTATTCTTTTTCAAGGAGTAGTTAGTGCTTTTTCTGTTGACCAACCATATCGATACAATCTCGCCCATAAAGTCTTATAAGGAATATCATGTTCTTTTGCCCATTCTATTACAAGCTTGGTTTTCCCTCTGTGTGTTTTATAAAGATTCTTGCGCTTATTCCTATTATTTATTTTGGAAGTAACCCAACGGCAATTTTCTTTGCAGTATCCTTTATCATTATTGATTCTATCTATTTGTAATCCAGGTTTCCATCTCTTACCCATATCGTAGTTAAAATTTTTGAACTTTAACCATCGTTTACAGACGGTAATCCCTCTACCGCCATAACTCTCATATTCATTATATTTTCTATTTACACATCTTGTTTTCATATTTGTCCATGATCTATAAATTGTAGATACTCTTCCATTTTTAAGATGACCATGTTTAGTATTTTTAACAGATGTCATTTCTCTTTGTAGGCACCCACAACTTTTAATATTATTCCTTATAAGATGACTACTCAAAACAGATGTCTCATTGCCACAATCACAAATACATAACCATTTGGCATTTTTCCCATTGTTGTTAATAATACGTTTAATTACAACAAGTCGTCCAAATCTTTTACCAATCAAATTAATTAATACCGACATCTATTTCGCCCAATGCCCCCATTACCAATCGTCGAATCAGTTCGAGTTCTTCTTTGATCAGTTCATAATTATTGGGTATCCATCTAACCACTTCTATGTCTTGATTCTCCAGCATGTCTGCGACAACCTGGTTTGGATTATCTAATTGCGCATCAGAATACAATCCCTTAGATGATGTTGTAATTGGTCCATACACAACTCGTTTGATTCCCTTTTGAATAATATGAGCCCAACAATGAATACATGGTGGTCCTGTAACGTAAACAGTAGCTCCTTCCAGGTCTCCAACAGAATTGGATATAGCGTTTTCTTCCGAATGTAAAATGGAAGGATATTTTTCTGGCCGTGTTTGAGGCATTTTACTGTCGTCGATGTTTCTCGGGTATCCATTATAACCCTGACCAATCGGCCTACCACGTTTATCTACCAAAACGCAGCCACATTGCGTACTACTATCTGGACTACGTACTTTAGCCCAAAGGGCTTGTACCATAAAATAATCATCCCAGTTGATTCTAGTCCTTAGCATTATCTGTCTCCTTTGGTAATACAATATCTCTTACTTCAGTCTCCAGTCGTTTTAACTTATCTGGATTATCCTTTAGAAAGTTGGATAATCTTGCAAGTCCTTGAAACTTAGGAGGATCACCATCGCCAGCAAACATGGGAATTGAATACCAGGCGCCAGCTTTTTCGATCAATCCAAGGTTCTCTGCTGTCATTACAATATCTTTTACAACATCAATTCCAACACCATATCGAAGAGGTAGAATACAAGGCAAAAGTGGCCGTCCTAGGGCGGATGACTGTACTGTTATGTGCATATCGTGACCATCTGGAGCATTGGTTTCTGCATTTCTTTCCCATTGCTGTATCCAGGTAACTTTAAGCCAAACAGAACATGCATATTGAATAGCTATTCCACCCTTTTCCATCCATTTTGGACCACGAGGTTCTCTGCTTGTCATCATTTGTGAAATGAAAATGAGAATAACATCATTTGAATCTACGACTTGTTGTGCTCTTCTAAAAAACGCTGACAACAACTTTGCAGGTCCAGCCATATCTTTGTTTGATCCAATTTGTTCTTCTTGCTCTGTCATGGTAGATAGTGCGGCAATACTATCTATTACAACAACGGCTTTTTTCTGTGTCTTAGCAATACGTTCTATAATGTTGAGATAATCCTCAGCCGTTAGTGGTTTATCTATTTGGTGTGGGATGACTTGAAGTTTTGACGGATCAAGCCCTTGAATCGTTGATAATAAGGATGGAGTACATCTTTTTTCAATATTAATATAGAATGTCGGACGATTAAGAATCTGTGCATTTCTCAGTAATTCTAGACACAGCGTGGTTTTCCCCGACTTTGGTTTTCCTGTGATTAAACAAATCGTACCATCTGGAATACCGCCACTCAAAGCAATGTCTAAAGATAGTGGGGTATTAAGAACATCTCTCTTTCTAGGAGGTAAAGCTTTATCTGCTGTGGCAATAATACCTTCACCGTGTATCCGCGTAAGAAATACATCCAGTGATTCATTTTCAATCTTTGATTTTTTCTTAGCCATTCTCTGTCTCTCTTATCTTTGCTAATACACCCTTTTCTCCAGTATCAATAAAAGTCGAGTTTTTCTTGGCATCTATTTCTTTCTGAGGTGATTTTGCTCGAAATTCAACTCTTTGTTTTTCTAGATCAACTTTTCTTTGACGAATACTATTAACCGCTCTTTTCACAGTAGTCTTATATGTCAGAGATTTGATATTGTGTTCTCTTATGATTTGCACAAAAGCTGTTTGGGTGAAAGCATCTATGGTTTCGACTTTAGATACAAAATGAAATAATTGTTTGAGAACATTGTCTACACCTTTAACTTCTCTTCGAAATTTTGGCCCCCAATATTTTTTATCAGACCAAAATCGCGGACCGATTTTTTTATTGACATTCAAACAAATGAGTTCGATAATATAAGCGCGGAATGTAATATATAATCCCGGCGTAGTTGGGGATAGATAAGGATGCTTTTCATTTTGTAATTGGTGTCTTATTGCCATCAGGAATTTTTAATCAAAAAGAAACCAGCATTAGCCACAGTTCTATTCTCAGTAAAAGAATGATCGAATTTAGGCTGACGATGCCAAACAACATTAACTATTTGTCCATCATAATATCCAATACCTAGATAATTACTCTGAGAACCACCCCAGGTTGCATTTTGTTTTTTCCCTAAAAAGTATCCCTTTTGATTGGGTGGCATCTTGATATCCTTACCTTTTAAACCTTGAAGCCGTAAGTTTGAAATTGATATATTTGAATTAGCTTTTATCCATTTAGACAATCTAATCCAAGCATGTTCTTTACCTGGACGATCATCCTGAATAACAGTTCTACCATCAGATAATGAAGCGATAAATCTTACTTCTGGTGTTGTCGATGTAACTCCGAATGCTAAATTTGAGTCATTTCCATCTTTACTCATTTTCTTTATCCTCATCGTTTTTACCACTAAAAGGAGAGCGATCTAGTTGTTCATCGGCCCGCATTGATTCACTAGATGTCATAGCATGAACACCTTTACCTATATCAAGTGCTTTTCTTGGGTCTTCCGGTTTAATACACTTAACGCTACCACTCATGGGATTCTTATCTTTTTTCTTTGTCTTATTCTTATCAACATTGACATTATTACAAGATTCGCTAAAAGTCTCAAACTTTTCTAATACCTTGTCGAGAAATGCGCTCCTCGTCTTTGTCCCTCTACGACCAAGATTCACATTCGAACCATCCAAAAAATTAAGAAAATCTAATTTGAATTCATCGAAAGTCATTTCTAAATCTCCGTTGTGCCACGAGGTATGGTGTTCTGTTTTTGCTTCGCAAGAAAACAGTATACTGTTCATAACACTCCTGGCTACATGTCCTTAGTTCCCAAACTTTTCCACCACGTTCTCGATCTAGCTTGTTTATGCCTGCTTTTGTGTCAAGCGGATCAAATAAATCTCCTTCAACAGAAGCAAGAACGAGATATCTATTGCCAGACCATCTCGCCAAAATATCGAAATCTACCTTGGCATTTCCATCTATTTCACGAGGTGTCCCATGAATATCTACAACAACTACTTTCATTTACTCCACGCCTTAAAAAGAACATCAGCTTCTGGAGCACCGGTATCATCATCTAAAACGTCGAATGCCATTTGGTCATTTGGTGCGCCTGGATGAAATTGTCCAGAAATCTGTTGTACACATGAAAAACTTTTACATGCACAACATAAGACGGCTATTCGTGTTAAAACTTCGACTACACTCTCCCCTTCTATAGCCGTCAGTTGAAGTGCTAACAAAGGTTTATTACAACCAGTACACTTAAACGTTTTATAGCCTTTATTCACCAAGCCTTTGAGGGGTTTATCGTCGGCGTTTACTCGATTAGTTCTAATTTCTGATTTGTCCATCAATCTATCTTCCCTTCCTCAATGTACTTCGTTGGATTTTTTAGTACATCTTTGTTTAGTGGGCCTTCTCTCCAGAATGGTTTTTTACTTTTGTTTTTACCTTCGCCCAATCGATCATTGTCGCAAGGTTTCTTCTGCTGTTTCTTTTGTGTCTTGCGTCCCCTGCCGCCATGGCATGGCGTTTCGGTACCCCTTATGATTATTGCTGCTCCTGGACTGATCAGTTTAACCAACTTAGGCTCACAGCACTCAGGACAATCTACAAGCGGCTTCGCTGACATACTGTGAAACGCTTCGAATTCATAACCACAAGCTTCGCATTCATATTCGTACGTAGGCACTACTTACTCCCATCCTATTATACCTCAAAACCCTATTCTTGTTCCGAAAAAGTTCCTTTTTTCTTGGCAAAATTACCGAGATTTTTTCGATCCTGTTCTGTAAATGGGCCTCCATTTAAAGTTTCAATTTTTAATTGTTTCTTAATAGCTTTTACAGTATCCGGTGAATGCTTACCAACCTTCTGAATCGCACAAGTTATAAGAGTCAGTAGACTACCTCTTTTCATAAATGCTCGAATAAGCAACAAACCCGCACCAACGAAAATTAAAGCCATAATGCCAGTGCCAACCACTACCCATCCAGCTCCACTGTAATTTATGGTTTCGGCTTGTACGTCTTTTCTCCACAGAGACAATTCTTCAGCAATCTGTGCTGTCTGCTCTATCTTGTTATTGATTTCACCTACTTGCTCAGCAACCACGGTGCTGTCAGCTTTCTGATCAACAATTTTTTCAAGACTACCCATGTCGTTGCGGATACCCTGAATCTCAGTTTTGACGGCATCTGGTGCTACGCATCCCGGCAAGACACAAAATAGTAGAGCTAGGATCGTTTTCGCAAATCTTTGCGGCCTTGATTTTTCTTTTTTGGAGAACATTTTTCATTTTTCCTTTCGAATACTGCGTTAACTAGAGCATCTGCTCTTTTGTTCTCTACCCGTGGCACCCACTTGATTGTGAAATCTTCAAAATGATTTAAAAGTTCAAGAACGTAATCACGATGGGTCTTTAGTTCCGGTTTCTTTACTTTGAATACTCCAGTCACCTGTTTAATGATAAGCTGACTATCTCCTATGATGTGGATAACATCTACTCCACACTTAAGACTTCCTCTTAGTCCGGCGATTAATGCACGATATTCTGCTATGTTTGATGTTCCTTCCCCACATGTTTTATTGCCAGATGCGATTACATCCTTGTTGTCATTCGAAAGACAATTTCGCAAGTCAACTATGGTTTTGTCTACTAACAGCCAACCATAAGCCATAATATCTTGGCGGATTCCACCATCAAAATACAGGGTTGCTTCTAACATAATGTTGGTCTATCAAACTTACCACATTCACTTCCCCATTGATCCCATCCAGTTCTTTTTTCTCTACTAAAAATATCTATTTTACTGGCATCTGGATAAAGGAAATTAATATAATCATACGCTTTGTCTGGTTTACGAGAATGCTGTCGATTTGGTGATTGTATAACTGTAGTTAATTTCCCCCTAGCATCTCTACATATGCGCAACATTTTTGGTTTGTAATACCACAATAAGTATTCATGTGTATAACGAATTGTAAACGCAGGAGCTACACCATTTCCTTTATCCCAAATAATTCGAGCATGTCTTTTGTAACCACGTTGCTCCATAATTTGTTCAGATTCGTGTAAAAATTGATCAATAGTCCAAAGAAAGACAGTATGTTGTTCAGAAGCCAACGGTAATATATGATCATCCAATAAAATTGCAATTTTTTTAATAGATAAAGTAGGATAATCCAACATTCGTGTTTGATTAGGGGCTATTTTTCTTATACCACCCTTTTTCTTAGGCCAAGGTGGATCAATCATTAATATTTCATATTTTTTAGAAAGGTGTTGCTCCATCTGATATCTCCATTTTCGCACCGGAACACATATCTCTAAAATGACATTTTACACAAGCTCTTTCGTTATCTGTCCGCTCAAATTTAGATGGATCATCTTTATTGTCAAAAGCTTCCTTCAGCAGAGGGTATTCACTGCGAATTATACCCGCTTGTCTTTTCATGTGTTGCATGGTAACATTGAGATGTGGAGTAGCTTGTTCTCCAAGTTCTGCATACGCCGCTAAATATACTGGGATGATGATAATATCTTCGGGCTTCTTTACCCATCCTTGCTTCAATGCATACATAGAATAGGTTACTAGTTGGTCTATCACACTGTCATTAACCATTCCAGTCTTCCAGTCCAGAAGATACACCTTTCCCCGATACCGGAAGCCACAGTCAATCTTTACCGTAACTTCTTCCCCCGTATCCATTTGGAACTTCTGGAAATCTTCGAGAGTAAGCCAGTCCTCTTTTTTGAGACCCTGTAATATTTTGAATAAGGGCATATCATAGAATGCTTTCAGTGATCTGAGAACCTTTTGTTTATATGAAGCTAATTTATCAGGTTCTATCTCTTTCTGATAAAAATGTTCTGCGAGATTTATGTTTCTCTTTGGACTACCTTGCCATCTTTTATCTTTGGATTGTTTCCAGCCCTTTCTCAGCGCCTGGATACCGTCGTGTTGGGCTTGTTCTAACGTTCTCCATTCTTCAGTTGTACGACCTATGGTAATAATTTCTTCTATTACATCGTGAACAATAGAACCGATCCATATGGGGAGATTGGTCATTTGTTTAAGCATATAAGCTTGTCTCTTCTCCTGAGGCGCAGAGGTAAGCCATCCTTCCCAAGACTGTATATAAGTCAAATAATATTTCCATGAACATTCACGCAGTGTCTTAACTCTGGAATTACTCCAGGCATATGTCATTTCAAGTTTAGCCATTGATTTTCCTTTTCTTGTATCTTTTTATTGGTGTCGTCAAAGCTTTTTCTATGGACCAACCTAATACACGGAGTCTGGTCCGCAAAGCATTTTCACTTATGCCAAATTGTTCAGCCCAAATTGGCAGACATTGTGTTTTGCCTCGATAGGTTATCAGATGATTGACTCTCATGTTTCTTGCTTGTTCTGTTTTAGTTGCCCAACGGCAGTTTTCTGGACAATAATTACCATCATTGTTTATTCTATCTAAAGAATGATTTTCTGTCGGAGGTTCCCCCATATCTGCAAGGAAATTTTCAAATACTTTCCAGCGAAAACATATAGTTATATTTCTTGCTCCATAGTTTTTGTATTCTGGGTTGTTTAGATTAACACATCTTTGTTTCATAGCCATCCACGCGATATATATTTGTGTCATATTACCTTGCTTGCTATGTCCATGTCGTATTTTTGAACAACCGCAATTATTGATTCTTCCTTGCCGAAGAGCGCCTCCTAAAACAATAGTTTTATGACCACAATCACAAATACATGACCATCTGATATTTTTCCATTTATCTCGGTCAGCTATACATGAAACAGTTAATCTACCAAACCGTTGTCCAGCAATATTAATAAATGTACCCAAACCTATTCTCCGTTCTGGAGTCTTTCAGTAATTCCATCTCTCTTCAAATAGTATCCTCGATCCCAGAATGGAAAAAATTCTGGAGAGAATCTGGTAACACTTCCTCCTATATCCTGTTGTAATGTAACTATGCAAAAACCAACGTGAGCAGCAAGTTTTCTTTTCCTCATAAATCTAGTTTGATCCTGCATTGTCCCGGCTTGTAAACAGTGAACGTTCCTTGGGAAACAATTACCTGTAATAGTTATTTGGCCATTTTGTCTCATAACCCACGTACCCAAACCAGTAGTTGGGCACCAAACTGTCTCAGTAGTAGTTTTTACCAAAGCATCTCTAATACGATGATCTCTATGCGGCTTTTGAAAAATACCTGTACGTAATGTTTGTGAATCTTGTATTATATATGGCTTCCCCATAGCCCATCCTTCTAGAAAAGCAGCTAAAGTAAAAGCGTCATTCACTGGTCCGCCATTTTGAGCAAAAGATATTGTACTGTTTGCTCTTGATCCTTCTCCTACCATGAGGCCAACCAGGAATGCTTGTCTTTCGGCAGAAGTCATTTTTATAACTTGCTGAACCAATGTTTCTTTCTCTAGTAAATCTTGATATTTTAATTGAGGCAAACCCGGTCCATCAGGAGCCCTGGCTGTTTGAATCAGCATAGGACGATTATTGTCCCATTTGGGATGTACTTCAGACATAGAAGCTAGAAATCTTTCCCCATCTTGTTCCCAGACCCACTTATGATCTGGCGTACAATTAACCGCAAATTTTGCATTGCTATAATAGTTTAATTGTTTTTCAGGAAAGACATTTATACTATCCAGCGTAGTCCATTCTGACAACCCGGTCTCTAAATTATATCCTAATATTTCTTCTTTCAGGGTAAGTTCATTGTGTTTTTTCCATCCATTCTTAGTAAGGATTTCAGAATCTAAACTTACACAATATTCCATTTTGTGATAATGACCAATAATGCAAACGGCTGGCTTCTCACCTCCTTGAAAACTCTCTGCTAATTTTTGCGAAGCATAACTATATGCATAGGACGAACCCCCACCAGCGTGAATAACTTTGATTACGGCACTTCCATTAGGTGCTTTTAATTCAAAATCCGCTTCCATATAACCCATGTATACAAGATCATCTCGACCCTGAGCCTGGGCTTCGAGCATTAGATAGCGACCGAACTCAATACCTTCTCTTTGCTGGAACCAACCTTCATGGTCATCGCCATCCACGAAATAGGTTTTAATACCAGGTCTTGACGGCCAATGGTCAATAGCATACTGACATTGATCAGCTATGCCATGCGCTAGAAGTTCATGTGTGTTGAATCTACATTCTCCATCTATATAATTTCCAGGGCATAGAACTGTATTAATCCCTCTTCGGGCAAATTCGTCATACGCCGCATTAAGCACATCTAATCGTTCCGCTTTGCTACACAAATGCATGTCAGCAACAACACCGAATGAAATTGGTTTGTCGTGAAAATGATTTTCAAAAACAATACCCGTAGGTGAATGTTCTACCGATTTACCTAATTGAACCGTATTTCCTCGTCTTAGGATTATATATCCGCGTTCTTCCATATCGTCAATAACGGCACTTACCTCTTCTTCAGTCGAATGCATTGCTCCAGCAATCTTCACTATTGTAGTTTGTTTTTTTATGCGTCGTGCAACTTCTGATCGAAAAAGTGGATCACTTGGGTCAATGCCAACTTTTGGAGTACCTGCTAAAATAGTTTCCGCTTGGGTGATGAGTTTTCTGGCTTTCCAAACAGAAATATCAAGGCCTTCTGCCACTTCTTCCCTGAGAACTCCTGAGCTTCCATTACGATTGTGTAATCTAATCAATCTAATGACTTCCTGCATTTGTTCGCTTAATTGGGGTTTTTCTTTAGCCATCTATTTACCACCTTTCGGAATGTTACATTTACCACTTGGACAATCATCAATTGCCGCTTCTTCTTTCATTTTGTCCAGATATTGTTTAGCCTCTGAGGTGGGAATTGGAATTAATGGAGATTTACTTCTGCTTCCATCCCGATATATAGTTACACCCTTCAATCTGTCGATATATTTTCTAACAGCACGAGATAGTTGCTCTACAGCAAAGTCTGTTGGCACATTTATCGTTTTAGATATTGCATTGTCTATATGATTTTGACACACTACTTGCATTGCCAGATGTTCTTCTGGAGAAATATCGTGAGCATTTTGAAAACATTTTGTAGACCTGTTGGCCTTAAGAAACTTCGCCAATAATGGATGAATTATTATTTCCATTGCTCCATTTTTTTTCTTATCATTATGCGTATCCTTGTGTTTGTTAAAGTGTCTTTTGTAGACAGCTTGAAATAGCGGTTCTATGCCAGACGAACATCCAGCAACTAATGAAATTGTTCCAGTTGGTGCTGCCGCCAACAATGCACAATTGCGAATACCATATTCTTTGATAAGACGGTGATGCCTGCGAGTAAGATGTTTCTTAGCAAATCCAGTTCTTGTGTGTTTAGATGCATCAAAGGCTTGGAATGGACCTTTTTCTATTGCTAGAGTAATACTGGCATGATAAGCCTGCTTTTTAATAAAGTTCATAATTTTGTCAACGGTGTCTCTTGCTATCTGGGTTGAATACTTAAGATTGAGTTCTATTAACATATCATGTAAACCCATAATCCCGAGACCAATGCGACGATGTCTCTGTGATGTTTGTTGGATAATTGGAAGTGGATAATTATTTTGCTCCAATACATCATCTAAAAATCGAACTCCAATAGCAACAGTTTCTTCTAATAAATCCCAATCCATTTTTCCATCTACGATATGTGTGTGGAGATTGATAGCGCCTAGGCAACAACATCCATATTCTTCTAGGGTGGCTTCTGCGCATGGGTTAGGAGATGAAATTTCTCCTCCATTAACATATGATATAGTATTCTGTTCACTCATAAGACCAATGTTAAGCAAGCCGGGATCACCACCATTCCACGCATTTTGAATAATTTTATCCCACAATTCCTGAGAAGATATCTTTCCTCGTTCTTCCCCCTGCCACTTAAAGACTATATCGCCTTTATTGTCTAATAATTTAAAAAACTCATCGTCAACCAACACAGAAATATTAGCATTGGTTAATTCTTTTTTGTCTAACTTAGCCTCAAGAAACTCAAGTAAATCAGGATGTCTCCAATCTAGGCAGTATAATAAAGCGCTGCGACGACCTCCACCCTCACGCAATTCATTACAGACCGCATTAACGGCTCGCATAAGACTTACGGAGCCAGTTGCTTCACCACCAGTACCTCTGATTTTGGTTCCTCGTGGTCTAATTTTGGAAAAATTAATTCCAACTCCACCACCTGTCCCTGATATAATAGTAACATTACGGAGGACATCCCCCCAACCTTCTCTGGAATCCTCTGCTGGTATACAAAAACAGTTAAGTAATTGCCCTCTTGGGCGTCCTGCACCTCTCCAGATTCTTCCGCCGGGAGAAAAACGATTCGTCTGCAAAACATCTAGGAACCTGGTAAAATACTCATCTCGTTTGGTTCCCATTTCAGCATCTGCAATCGTCCTGGAAACTCGTTCGCAAGCCTGTTCAAATGTTTCTTTTGCGTGGATAGCGTATCTATCCTGAAAAATCTTGAGAGCAAATCCCTGTGGTGAGTACTTATCAACACTCACTAATCATCTCCCCCTTCTATCTGCATTCCCGTAACCGGGCAAGTAAATTTAGGCTGATCGGTTTTTGGTTGTTTTTCCAAATAAGACATAACAACTTTATGAAATGGTTCTATGTATCTACTATAGTAACTTTCTTTTGCGGAACGGTGTTTTCGTTGTTTTTGGTTCGAATAAAACGAATATGATGAAGAATCTGCAATTCGTACATCGAACCAATTCTCTATATTGTCCTGCCCCACATCTGCAACGAACTTACGGATAGTCTTTTCTCTTGTCGCGTTGCTTATGTCATACATGTGGGTTGAAACTATTCTAGAAACCCTATCTATTAGATAATCACGCCCTCCCCATAAAGCCAAAGTATTTTCCGCAATATTCGCAGACGCTATTGGGTGGCCAGGGAATCTAGGTAAAGATGGATCATCCATTGGAGGTATCTTACATTTTCCAAGATCGTGAAATAATCCGGCAAGCAATGCTATATCTGTTTTGTCGGATAAACGATCTATTACATTCATGGTATGTTCCCATACTGATTGACCGTTTCTTTGATAAATACCTTTCGCAGTTTGTAATTCGGGAAATTCAAGGAATGTGTATCTCCAGTAAAAACTTGGCATAACAATTTTGGAAGGTCGCATATGTCGCAAAATTGTCTCCAGTAATGACGGCTTAGTCATTGCACACCGAGTTTTCATCAATAAAGTTTTTTGCTGTTACAACAGAAATGGCTGATGATAAATGCGATACAAATTGACCACTATTAGTTATGGCAGCGAGATATGGAATACCTATCAAATAATAATGATCATCATATTCCTTAAATAGTCCACCACCGCTAGAACCTGGAACAATTTGTGTAGTACTTCCATAAACTATCCATTTCTGTTTATTGTGAGTTCCCGTCAGAATTCGTGATACAATACCAGTTGTTGGACTTGGAGCCTGTCCAAGCTGACAACCAATAGCAAAAACTTCATCAAAAACACGAATTTGTTTTAACATGTCATCGTTAGCTATTTTTGCTACGTTTAATTCCTTATTTGACACAAAAGATAAAATTGCCAAGTCAAGTGCTACATCTTCTGAGACAATATCTACAACATAGCTGTTCCATTTTTGGTTTTTATGATCAAATGTAATAATTTCACAACCAGTGTCAACAACTTCGGTTTTTATTTTTCCTGTTAAAGAATTAACACCTCGTAAATATCTAAAGAATCTTGAATGAACTACATGTGCATTAGTTAGTATACGATATTCGAATATGTTTTCAATGTCGATATCTATGCGATCTATAATGGTTCCAGAACCACTTCCACGACGTGTCTTTACGAGCACTATTGTGTCTCGCATCTCTTTCTGTTTAAGTTCAATTTTATCAATTACTGGTTTATCAATTACTGGTGATACGACATTAGACTTTTCTTCACTGATTATACAGTCAGTACCCGCAGATAGTAAACAAAGCAATATAGTGCATATTCCTATTATCGACTGAGTCATATCCAACCCCACAAATACAAGGAATGGGACGGCTCAAATTGAGCCGCCCCATACAAAATAACATTTATTCCATAAATTCTCGCACAGCTACGAGTGCGCCATCGATGCCGGATGAGATAATCGCAATAATATCCTCCTGATCATCAGTAATATTTAGATTTGCAGTTTGTAAATATCTTTCCAGTACATCAATGATGGTTAAACCATAGACTTGATATTTCTGCGGAAGCTTTATACTAACAAGTGCCCTAGCGCCTGTAAAGTTTGGCTGACCAGGTACGGAAAGCAGGTCTCCTAGAGCTACTAAATATCCCTCAATTAGTTCCACATCCTCTGATGGCATCTGAGCTTCCGTTAGAGCAATCCGTGTGGCCAACTTGGAAAACATGAAGATGTCATCCTTCAATTGTACGACATTATCCTGCCAACCCCCATTATCTCCAAAAGTAGTACAACCAGTAATTGGCATAACCATAAATGCCAACAGAATAAAAATAATACATCGATTCTTCATTTTTTTACCTTTCTGTTTTTCAAATCAATTGATCAGTAGATGTTTATACACCCAAGATCAACTACTCAGACCTATCTCTTTCAATTTTATTACGACGTTGGCTTTTGACTAGTATGTTTTCTTTTCCCTCCTTTTGATGACCATATTTCCAGTCTCGTTTAGGACGGCGTGTACCGCCCTGCTTTACAACCGAGTGATCAATTTGATACATTTCTCCACACTCGACATTGCCGGTATCGGAATTTGTGTGACATTTTCTACACGGACCATGGCACCGTAACCGATGTCCACCACCACATGCACAAAGGTCTATACCAAGCAAAAGTTTCAGTCGTTCAATTTTCTTTCGTTCTCGTTTACTTTTATTGCGGCCCTTTTCATTTGCCATAGTTTATTCCTTTTATGCTCCACATTTTTGCCTCATTTTATTTATTGCATCTGTTTTTATTCGATAAATAGTTGAAACGACCGACCCACAATCATCGGATATTTCTCTTATAGTTTTTTCGCTAAAAAATAATTCCATGATAACGTCACGCTCTTCGTCATTTAGACATTCTAGACACTCTTGTACCATCATGTTAAAATCCATATCGCAATCAGGTTGAGCTATGTTGATTATAGAATCCACGGATATAGTTTTAACTCGTCTGGCCCTGTATTCTGCGTCTCTTATGTGTTTGAAAATTCCAACTAATCGACAATATAAAAAGGTCATGAAAGACCCTCTTCGATCATAACAAATCATACATTTCAACAATTCTTCTTTCGCGCGAACCCTGAGTTCTTCAGCTTGTGTCGCATCGATTCCAATCGTAAACGATAACTTATGTATTAATGGTGCATATTGGCAACACGCAAAATCAAAATATGTTTTAGTAATACGGCGCTTCTTCTTCATCATTGGCTGAATCCCTTATTAATTGATCGTTCCATACGTGGAGTCCAAATCCCATCTATTAAACCTATTTTCACTGCTTGTTTAGGTGACATCCATATAGTATCATTCATTGTATCGGCTAATTGTTTCGTGGTCAATTTCATTCTTCTAGCAAGGTCTACAATCTTTTCGGAATAATTTTTTCGAATATAATCCAGCATTACGGCATGTTTTTCTATATGACCGGATGCATTCTGAACAACAATTGAATGCAACATGATAGATGAATTTGGCGTTGAATACCTATGTCCACTTTGGCCAAACGCAGCTATTATAGCGCCCATAGAATGTGCTTGTCCACGAATAATTGTGTAAATAGGACAATCACAGGCCAACATTTGATCGACAATAGCATATCCAGAAGCTAAACATCCCCCAGGACTATTTATGTACATATAGACAGGGTCTTTTTTAAGAGAAAAAACTTGTAAATAACTACAGATATGTGCTGATGCTATTTCATCTATTTCTCCCACCAATAACAGACGACGTGTTTTAGTAAGAAAATCTTCTACTATTTCGTCGAATTGAAGTGGAGCATTAGGTCCTGTCACAACTTCACAATCGTCATCGTGTTCACAGTGATTTTTGCGTTTCTTCCGACTAGACTTCATACTCTTCTCCAAAAGGATGACATCGCCTATGAACATCCACAAGTCGATTATAGCTAACAGCCAAATATGCTTGCGTTGTTGATAAGTGTCTATGGCCGAGCATTGTCTGTACAAGTTCCAAATCTACACCACTATTCATGAGGGATGTGGCACAAGTTCTTCGTAACATATGGGCTGTGGTGTGTTTTACACCTGCTCGACGAGAAAGGGACATCAACATATCACTAATAGCACGGCGAGTTATTCGTTGACCATCAGACTTAACAAATACCGCATCCGTATCAGAATTACGATCTAAGTCCAAATAATCGCTAATTACTTTTATACACCTATGTGTGGTTGGGACTATTCGATCGCGACTACCTTTTCCTCTCACCCTTATTTCTCTTCGGGTTGGGTTCACATCAGTCAAATTCATATTACATAATTCGGACACTCGAAGTCCGCTGTGATATAGCGTCAATACAATAGCGACATCCCTGCGAACGTTAGTTGCTCTGTATACGGGTGCACGTTTTTCCACAGCAGCCACAAGGGCATCCACAGCTTCATGTTCCAATGCATCTGGCGTTCTCCTGTTTATACGAACTGAATCAACCATACCGAGAATATTCGGATCTAGACCACCACGGCTGATGAGGTGATGGCACAAACATCTAACAGACATGTATTTTCGCCGGATTGTCGTTTGCTTAAGTCCCCGCCCGCGCAGATGACTAACGAATTCTTCTATTAACTTGGCGGTCAATTTTTGTATCCCGATAAAATCAAGAAATTCTCTTGCATCTCTGAGATACGCCGAAAGCGTCTCCTTGGATAAACCAAGCTCCGTGCGGATATATGTTTCGAATTCATCTAAGGCCAGTTCAAGCATAGGCATCTTTCCACCTCATTATACGTCCAACTCCAATTTTTGTTTCACAAATCTTTGATTTTACTTTGTAATTTTCTAATTGTAAATCTTATATGACATAATTCTCCGTTTAACTTCATCCCTCCCAAGAATACACAAAATATCATTCAAAGACATTCCATCAGGATTTCCAGTTATAACCAGCCTGATAAATCTACAAACAAGGGTGCGAAGATTCTTTTCACACTTTGGACATTCTTCAGCACCAAAATCAAGGTTGGCTTCAACAGTAAATGTCTGCTCACACACAGAACATTGAAAGGGCTGCTGTTTAATCTTTCCTAGATTGTTGGCGCAAAATGTCGTCATACTACACTCTTTTGTATTTAGACTCAACCCCCTCTGTTCCGTCTTGCAATTTTACAATACCAAGACCATGCGCAAACAGCGGAGCTTTATCTTGTAGAATACGGCATATCTTGACGGCCAACTTTCTGATTTCAACATCCGCTGCGGGATTGGCTCGTAACTCAATTAGATGTCGCACCGCTCTAGCATTCATTGTTACGATAATCTTAGTTTCGGTAGCATTTGGCAACACAGAACGTGCAGCTTGACGAGCCTTCTTCCTACGTTCAAGTTTACTCTCAGTATCCCCGTACATATCAGACAGCTTAGCCGTCAATTCCTCGTATAATTGCCTTGATCGTTCACAATGTTCAATCCATGCTCTGTAAGCATCGGGATCGATTTTTTCCAATTCCTGCATAGCTGGTGGGACAATAAATCTGACACTGGATGAATCAACATATCGTTGACTCAACTGTGAATACGATGCAATTCGATGACGGACCAATTCATGAGTTAAACTGCGAGAAACATCCCAAATAGCAAAAGTATACGTGGAATGTTCAATTGCCGCTCCATGTCCAACTTCAATCAAATGTTTGACGTGATCTTCGTGTTTTCTACCTTTTGATTTTTCACCACATTTGGGCCAACTTTGATAACACATACGACCTGCGAATTCAACAAGCCATTCACCATCGTCGTCACCAAGACTAATCATTGACTCAAGCTTATCGGTAAATTCTGACCAATCATAATCGTGTTCGTTGAGGAATCTCATTACCCCATCGATTTCGATTATTGGTTTTCCTATCAATTCGACTCTTGGCTCAGTCACAAAACTACTCATTTGTATTCTCCTTATTTCACATGTTTCCAGCTTAATCCAGTGACAATTATCACTGTCTCACTATTCTGAATTTTCATTTTTTCTCTCACTTTTCATATAATCCTCATAACAACGATCCAATTCCTTCGCTTGCTCGCCCGCCTGTATCAACTTGTGACCAATTTCAATTGCTTCGTCCCCAGTAAAGTCCATAGGGAAAAATCCTTTAGTCCAACGGTCAAGTTTCTTGTGATCATAATATATGTTGACACATACATCCGGACCATCTCCCCACGTACATGACACATCTATTTCTTCATTTGTTTTTAGCTGCATCACGACCCCTTATCTCCTTGAGCATTTGACGCTTCTCTTTTTCAACTTTGTCGAGGTTTATTTTGAAAAACTCTGCCAACCATGTTTCAATGTTTTTTTGAACCAGAACAAGGGTATCTCCACCCCTGTCATCTTCATATGGATCGTAATGTGCTATTACACATTCCTTTTCATTAAATAACCAATGAATAAACTCACCAATCGTCTGGGACTTATCTTTGACTGCCGCCATCTTTTCACATTCTGGGTATTTATTTTTCATTCTGAAAACTCCCGAATAGTCTTGTTGATTTTTCCTCTTTCTCTGTACAATCTTCTTAAACACAATTGTTTCGCTTTTTTTAGGTCTCTAAAAAGAGTGTGTTTTGTATCTATACCTCTCAAGAAAATATTATTGGTCATGCCAATTTGATCGCCTTCAAAAAAACAACTACACCTTGTTTTGTATATTTTATATTTATTTGTACCACAAGTATTACTTCTGGGAACATAAAAATAGACGTGACGTTTTTTTATTTTATATCCGTCTCTAGTTTTCATTTAACTTTATACTCCAATTTAACACCCTTGAATTCACCAGGAGAAATTATTGCTAGCTGGTCCAACACTCTCTGTCGCAGATCGACCGCCATATCCAAAACGGTTTTCAGTTCATTAGGTTCTACAGTTTCGACTATTCTGTGGGGGAACACCAATTTCAGTAAACCAGACCCTATACGAACAAGCGATCTCTGATCTCTTTGTCCCATTTTCCCGAAATCCACATTTTGTAATATGACATTAGCATAATTACGATCTCTCATTCTGTGCATTATTTCAGACATATAGTCAGCCATAAACCCTAAACCTTTGGCAAGGTTGGATTCTCTAATCGGCCCTATTCGCCAACCTGGAATGAATCCATGGATACGATCAATAAATGCCCTATCTTGACTAACTATTTGTGGAAATGGTGAGAAAAGACTCCGATATCTTACCGAAACAGCCCTCTTGTCTCTATCGCAATCAATATTTCCCATGAACATCAAAGAACAATCCGAAGCAAATTCAGCAGTACCACGACCGAATCTTCCAGAATTCATGAAATCTTTGAGGATGTCTACTAAACCGCTGTGTCCAGACCATTTGTTCCCACCGCGACTATTGGTGAATTCGTCAAACGCAACGACGTCTCTATAGCCTATTAACCCCAATTGTCTTCGCAGTTTATCATAAAATAAAGACGCCACTGTTGTTTGGGAGCCAGAAATCACAAATCCATGAGCACTGAGAGATTGGCACGCAAATGTTTTTCCGGTCATGGTGGGGCCGAGTTCTACCATATTGACATTTGGTTCAATAAATGGAACCATCCTTACCATATACAACCATTTTTCTTCTTCAGAAAGATGGGTGGGATCAAAGCCGACACTCGTAATCATTAAATCTAGCCATTCTTCATTTGTGAACTGGGATCTACGTTTGATCCAGGTATCAACATCAATTCTCGTAATCTGTATAGGACGGAACTTGGTTATTAAAAATGGATATAGTTTATTTCTCATGACGTATGAATCATCATATGTGATTTGAAATATCCCCCAAGCGCCGGTGGTTAATAGAGTTTCTCCGTGTTCGGCGATAAGGTATGGGTCTATGCGGATGTACTGATTCCCGAGTGCCACAACATCAGCCCAATATTCATCCTTGCCATCATCATATCTACAACGGATATTCCCTAGAAGAGTATACTCTCCTTTTTCACGAATTTTACTCTTCACAAGCTCCCTTTGGTCGGATTCCATATAATGATCACTTAGAAGTTGATTAATGCGTTCCAAACCTGGAGCGGGGTTATCACTATCTACCATTTCTGCGACCAAAAAATCAGCCACAAAAGATGGCAATTTTCGGAATTGTTCGTTCAAATTTACTAAATTCTTATCCACGATAATCCCGCGCTCTGGAAAAATTGTGATAACTTTTGGCTTTATTTCAGTTACAGTCACTCGTTTTCTCCATTTTACCTGGTGTAGTTAAAGTTTTCTCCGGTGACCAACCGTGAGTTATTCTCCACAATATAGTATTTTTACTTATTCCGGTTTCTTCTGCCCAAGCAGATATACATTGTATTTCGCCATTATGTGTAATCAGATGATTGTTTCGTTTATTGCGACCATTTTGTTTTGGGGTAACCCACCGACAATTTTCTAAATAATACCCTTTATTATTATCCAATCTATCAATTTGATATCCAATTGGTGCCTCTCCCATATCCTCAAGAAAATTTTCGAATTTTAACCATCGTTCGCAAACAGTTATTCCTCGACTACCATACCAACGGTAGTCTTTTGTGTTAGAATTAGTACATCGCTGTATTATGTGATACCACGACCTGTAGACTTGAGATTGTTTCCTATTCTTCGTATGGCCATGTTTTGTCATTATTTTTGAAATAATTTCTTTTCGTAAACATCCACAACTTTTCGTCTTGCCACTTTTAAGACTGCCACAAAGAATAATTTTTTCTTTACCACAGTCACACAAACACAACCAACAGAGTGTTCCAAATCGATTTTTCTTGTCGCGACAGATAACAACAAGCCTACCAAATCTTTTCCCAGTAAGATCAATCAATTTCGGCATTTACAAATCAACTCCAACTTCAAACGATAATTAGTATGTCTAGTTATTCCATCTAGGTAATTTACTGCGAGCCTTTTCTCGACAAGAGGGACATGCTGATTGATCTCCCACATAGTGCGAATAAAACTTATATGGTTCATGACATATTGGGCATTGAATAATTTGACCACCGCTGCTCCCGCCATATTTATAGCGACAATCGGGACACACAGATTGATTTCCAGCGTAATGACTATAAAACACATATGGTTCACCGCATATTGGACATGTACATGTAACTGTTTGTTCACTCATTTTTATCTCCTAATTAAATAATGCCAATGCATCTGATCTTTCCACAACCGATTCGGACTTCGACTTCTTCTCCAGGGGCTCGGAAACTGTCGTATTTGGAGTTCTAGTGGCTGCTGTTGGACTTTCTAGACAAGATAGGTGTATGGCACCCATAAGTCCCCCAGAATCACCTGAGTAGCTACAATCGCTATCTCCGGGGCCACAACACTCCATCTGATTTCCCCAGAAGATTTGTTCGTGAAGCTTGATTTTTTGCCTACAGACTAAACATTCCATCGATCAACCTCCGCGCGCACTGCCCGGATTCTTTTTGTAACTTTTCATCCTATCTACTGAATCTCCAATTCGGAACGATGTATTGAATCTCTGCGATTAAACTCATCTTTATCATACTTATCAGTGAATAAATCACTTAAAATATCAGAGCAAGACAAAGAATATAATGTTTTGTTACAATAGTTGAGTATGACTTCACTGCGATTATAACAAATCATCGCTTCGATTTTATAGCTTAGAAAGAGGAGACATGAATGTGAAAGAAAAGTACAAGACTCTGTAAGTATAGGGAGGACAAAATCGTCAAAACGTTCCATAAAAAATCTGAAAAAGTCAGAAAATTTTACTTTTGTCATCTCGTCTTTACTTTTGGTGTTCGTGGTCCCAAAATCTCAACTTCAGCGATATATCCCATACGTTCGATAGTTCTTTTTGCTGCGCGTTTGGCTCCAACTGGTGTTTTTGTTTTTCCTTTCATATCGACTCCAAGGAAAGGAGAACAAAACCATATCCAACGAATGGGATTTTGACTGTAACAATAAACATAAGCCTTAATTGTTTTTTTATGTTTCATTTTTTTACTCGACACCCTCGCTTATTTCACTTTTGAATTGTCCCTGTATTACTATTGGGTCTGCGCCAACAAGTTCCCATACAAGACCGACTATTTGATTTGCGGCCTTTTCTAGTAGTTTGATACGATCGTTATTGGAGCACCCTGGAGGTGACCACACCTTGTATTTTAGAGGTTTCGGATCATCAATTCCTCGCTTGAACCATAATGTGGTTACGGTCCATCCCTCTAATGTCTTTGGAGGTTTTTCTTCTATCATTATTTTATTGTCCATGATTCTTCAATAATTCACGAAGAGCACCTTTGTTGGAATTTTTGTCACTCAAACTCATATTATCTATGATCAGCTTGCCGTCTAGGTGATTAATTTCGTGCTGCCAAATTCGTGTTGTGATTGAATTTCCGATGAGTCCTATTGGTTTCCCGTTTATTCCAGTGCCAGACAAAACAGATGATGTTGCTCTTTGTAGGGTTACGTTTACTCCAGGCAACGAAAGACATCCTTCTGTTGATTCTATAAAACCACATATATGAATCAAGACTGGATTCCAAATAGCCTGATTATGCACCTGACTGCCATAGTAATTCCAGACGAACATACGGATATCAAGTCCAACTTGAGGTGCAGCTAATCCAATGCCATGATTATCATTCATTATTTTCCACATCTTGTTGGCAAGTATAAGTCTATCTTTACGTCTCTGACCCTTCCCTGAGTCAAGCACCGACTTACATATTTTCAACAATATTTGTGATGGGTAACGAATTAATTGCATCAGCACCTCTATTTATTTTCTGTCTTGCCTGGAAAATCATCCCGATTACAACATTCTTTTCCACAACATCCATGAACATGATTTCCATGACCTACACCACACGGACATATCCATTCCATTCGTCCATTAGCTCGTAGACATGGCTCCCAAAAATCATCCTGTTTCTTCTTCTTGATCATCTATTTTCCTTTTGGCAAGTAGCGTGCCAATAATTCGTTTTGCCGCACTTCCTATTAATCGTTTCGTTATAGGACCATGGGCGCGTATTGTCTCCCTCAATCCTCCTACGATCATCTTACTTACTTTTTGTCTCTCTGTTTTCTTTTTACTCATTCACCGACTCCGTTCAAAAGGCATTACTCCCAAGTTTGATGTTCCTCTACAATATGTTCTATTCCGTCGTAATCTTCTATCGTGTATTTTATATCGTTCGGAATTTCCACTACCTTCAAACTAGCGAATATCCCATTCGCCTTGTCGCCGAGTTCTTCGACACATTTGACAAGCCTGGGGTCGCTTCGAGACAAGTCATCACATTTCCCATGATCATCCCAGTCTAAACCCATGGATTCGATTCCTTCTTTGCTGAAGCCGAATCCACCAAAACATTTGTTTATTACAATCTTAATTCCATATCCTTTCCAGATAACACGTATACAATAAACTGGTGGTGGACTTTTATTGCCACCGCTCAAGGCGCTCGGTCAGAAGGGAAGCTTCTTACCCGTAGAAAGACAAAAGCCTTGGACGAACGCTTCTACTTCTTCTAGAGTGTTAAACAATGAGATTGAACCCTCTGTAGATGTGCGTACGGCCTCATCAATAACGTCCTCGATTTTAGAAGCGTATTTCTTTTTGCCAACAGCAAACTTATCTTCGAAAACATTTAAAAACAGCCCAACCTTTGATATTTTCTTTTGGATATGGGAAAACCATTTGATGCTTTTGACATCAGATACTATTTTTATCAATGGATAACTCATATTACTCTCCTTTTTACAATTTGAAAGTTACACCAATAGAGGGGTGTCGCTGCACCTCTTCTATTATCCACGCACGAAGCCTTGCTTCGATTTTTTCTAGAGAATCTTTTGACACACGACTTATCGGCATTCCCGGCCGAAGATTTCTGAATTTGGCTATAATGAATTTTTTCGTTGCTGCCTGATTAAGAATACTTTGCATATTGATCTCCTAAAACACGACAAACAGAATAACTGCAAGCCACCATATTTTTTTGAGTACCAACAATGTTATTGTCCACAATCCAAGTTGTCTGATATTCATATTACCTACCTTCACACTGACGGTTTCTATTACTGGTTGTGTGTCTTTGTCTATATTCCGGTTTATCTTTTTGAGATATTTGTGTTCCAAGTGATTCTTCAATTTCACTAAGGAAATGACCACATTCAGGACCAACGAACCCCTCACCCCCTATCGAACAATTTCCGTCTGGGTCAATATCTATGATGACTTTCTTTTGTTCTCGCATGATTACTCCTCATTAGAGATACAAGAGTCGCAACTTGCTTCTTCTCTTACTTGGTGGACTTCAACAAATTCTGATTCAGAGCCATCTATCCCAGCCTTTTGTCCTGTGGATATGTAGCCTTCCGCCCCACCGCGAGAAGAGAATAATCTTCTGAACTCACGGTTTTCCCCTCTAAGGACGACATATATTGTTTTCATTATTCTTTCTCCTTATCCCTAAAAGGGAATGGTATAGATTTCATTTTTCCTACACCCCTATAACGAACCTTGATTGTCGCTGTCAACCATTTTTTGATTTCTTCCACCATCTCACAATGGAGATGAGATTCCAAAAAGATAGAACTGTAACCTGGGCGACAAAGGAGAAACAAAGGAATCCTTTTTCCAAGAAGGTACATTGCTATCTTGTAGGAGACTGTTTCACCAACAGAAAAACATTTGACCTGAGTGAGATCATTGGTGTTTATGATGTAAATCTTGTCTCTTTCTATCATCTTATTCCTCATCATTGTATTCACGGACTATAGCTTCCGCTGCGTTGACAATCTTACGCGCTCTTGTCTCAAGTTCCTGTTGGTCTCTTATCTGAGACTTGAGTTTTGCATTGCTCAACTTCAAACGCTTAACCTGTCCTTCTAGTCGCTTGAGTTCTTTTCTTACCGCTTCGTCTATTCTTTTATCATTAACATCTATCATTACCTGAGTCATGTTTTACCCCTTATTGCCTCGACAATTTTTTTGTCAATATTAATTCTGCGCTCTGGTTGATAACCACTTTTTGATTTAGGTATAAAGAAGATGTCGCCATTAGGAACTTTCCATATTCCATACGTAATTGTTATACCAGCATCTTCAACCACATCCACCTCTATATCTGGTGGAAATTCTCTGTTCCATTGTAGCTGAGCCTCTCTTCTGTCATCACTCATTTTATCAATCATATTTTTTAATGACCACGACATTTTTATTTCTCCGCTTCATATAAGAGTTCTTCGAAGTACGCCTGATCTTCTGCTTCGGTTAGACGACCCTTTAACTTCTTCTTCTCCTTAGCCTTTTTGGCCAGGACGGTTGTTGCGTCACAAAGACAATCAATCGCAGACTTGAAACGACCCAAGTCTGCTTGCACTTGCAGCAAAGCCATAAGCTTTTTCTTGTGCCGTTTGGTAATGATTTCGGTTTCTGTGTAAATATCTATACTAATATCTGATTCCCATTTGGCTGTGATTTGAACACCATAGATACCCCAAATCCTAAGATAATAGGTTCGTGGTTTCAATAGACGTTTCAATTCGTAAATGGCATCAGCTTTGGTGTTGATTGCTGTTGCGCCTATGGGGACAAAACCACGACCCGTTTCTACTATTACTCCAGGTGACTTTTCACACTGCATATATCTGTGATCTGGTTTCATATCGAAGTCACACTTGGTCGTTGCTATACGTCTATCGCATACTGTGTATGCCATCTGCTTGCTAGCGAAAACAGAATCGACCTTATGGACACGGTGCCACACGGTGCCTTTTCTAGACAGAGACTTACGATACCATCCTCTAAACACTTCCATAGCCACATTATTTCCTCTCTATTTCTATTATTTTTTGATACTTATAACCCATACATAGACTCGTGTTATTGAATCGTATAATACAAGTATTACCTTGCTTGACTATACGTATTTTTACCCCACATATTAGACCTAAGTCGCACAGTCTCTTATTTGAACAACCAATAATGGTTGCTGTTTCGTTCATTTTTAAAGACGATAAGGTCATTTTCTCATTCGTTAAATAGAGGTGACCTCTTTGACGACTTCTGCCAGAGCGTCAAGGTTTCTGCGAGACACAATTACTACCGGATTGTCTTTATATTTAGCCGCTGTGTAATGGGTTAGATTAAGCAGTGGTTTAGACCATTTAATCAAGTTTTCTCGTTCGTTCCAGATGCACGATGGGCATCGCCAACCATTTGCATGACGATAAAGGCTAACTATCACTCCGCATCGATCGCATTTGTTTTTTTTAGCGTCTTCGGGTAGCATAACTTAAATCTCCTTTTATCTAGAGTCGGTTACTTCTACACTTTCTACGGAGATATCGTGGACATCAGCAACTTCATCGAGGGCGTTATAGTCTAAAGCAAATGTTGATTCTCTCAATCTGTCTGCGACATTTGCTTCATCATCCTCAAGAATAAACACATTCAACACTACCTTATAATACACTTTTCGCATATCATCCCCCTACCCTTCTTTAATGGTTATCCAATTAGTACCATTGTGATACTGGTATTTTTTGGTATCAGTATCAAAGCGATAGAACACCGCCTCACTATTATTAATAGCGTCAATCATACCGTCATCTAAGTCATTTGCGACGTGTGCCTCTCCAAACTCATCAATCCATAGGATCATAACACATTCCCCCTGGCGAAAACGCCTTTATTTCCCAATCTATAGCAGCCACGCGGCTGCAACTTTCGTGTAGGACTTTCCCTTCGAGAGATAAGACTTCCCAGACTTGTTTTTTTTCGTTGAATTCTACGTTTGACGCCTTACGCACCCCAACAACTCTTCCTATGGCGAATAAGTCGATTTCGTCAGTATATAGACAATGGACATCTCCAGCAGGATCGATGTCTAGAACAATTTTCATTTCTTATCTCTTTTTTTTGATGTTTGTTTGTTGATTAAGATAAGGATCGCCATGATAACCGAGCACCCCCATAAGCCTAAGATGACCACCCCTAGTTTCCATGCAAAAGCGAAACATACTAGGCCAATAACGCCGCCACCGCCACAACACCAGAACAGCAAAATGAATTCTGCGATGTCTTTGAGTTTCTTTTTCATTTTATTCTCTTTCTATTTTATCAATTTTGTCCATAGCCCTTTGTAAGTCTTTTCCAACGATTTCCCAATTTTCACGAATAGCTTCTTCGTCAGACTTTATTTCAGGAGCTTTGTAAGGTGGTTTAGGTGGTGGGAATAGATTTATTGACAAAATACCCCTGACTATGTTTTTTAACAAACCCATCATATCACCTTTCTACGATTTAGGCATTGTTTCTTCCATAGATAGTGGACTGACAATTACGTGTTTAATATTCTCACGCAGTTCGGTGAGATTTTTCGCTCCACCCATCGCTAAACCTGAGCGAATTCCCTTGATACATCCTTTTACGACTTCTTCTGTTTCCCCTTTATCTCCCATCTCTATTTCGACTCCCTCTGGGGCTATGTCTGATCTACCAGAAACAGCGCGACTACTCATCCCTCTGTAGACTTTCTTGCCATCGATTCTTGGGGTCGCATTGGTCCCTGCCAGCATATATCCGATCATACACGCACTTGCTCCACCCCAAAGGCTTTTTACCATATCTCCCGAATTCCTGATTCCTCCGTCTGCAATAATTGTTGTTTGTGGATATTTTTTGATACTATTGCTACATTCAATGATCGCAGACATTTGAGGATAACCAAATCCGGTTATAATCCTGGTCGTACAAGCTGCGCCAGGTCCTATACCTACTTTAATAGCATCTACACCGTGCTTTGCGAATTTTATTACCGCCTCTTCGGTGCATACGTTGCCTGCCATGACGATAAAGTGGTAGTTGTCTTGAAGAAGAACTATAATCTTTATTGCCTCGTACATCTTTTTGTGGTCGCCATGGGCTACGTCTAGACAGATCACATTGCACCCGGCGTTCAATAGAGATTGAGCCTTCCTGTCAATGTCTCCTTTGATTCCAACAGCACATCCTACATTAATAGCACCTTGATCGCGAGCCCATTGAATCTCTCGAACTTGCATCGCCAACTCTTCGTCGTCTGGCAAATTGATATGACGAGTCAATATCCCCAAACCGCCCAACTTATCCATGATGACAAGCATATATTTTCCAGTGACTGAATCCATAGGAGCAGAGATAATCGGGGCTCTCAGTTCTAGATGACCCAAATGGGTTGTTATATCAGGGGTTGTTCTGGAATCCAGCGTTGAATATTGTGGGACTAACAAGATATCGTTGAAACAAAGTTTACGATCTTGTGTCATTTGGTTCTCCTCGGAGGAAGATTGCAATTTTTGCCATCCATATTTCTCCTTTTTATATCCTCAATCTCTTTTGGTGAAATATATGTGTGGGCCAACAGTAGTTTTTCCTTAGCGTATTCCACTAAACTTCCACAACTAGCCCCAGCGAAAACGCCTTTGACTAATATTTGAGTTCTTGCTGATGGGTCATCGGAGTCATATCTATCTATGACATGGGTGGCGAACTCAGCTAGGGCATAGGCCAAATCATGGTTTACTTTGTTTATCATGATTTTTTCTTGATCGTCCAAAACTATATCCGGTTGACCTGGATATGATCCTATCCGCTACTAATCCAAGGGCTGACAATAGTTTTTCGCCTTTACCTTTGGTAATTTTAAGGTCGAAATATAGTTCTGGGAAACATTCACGGGCTTCTGTGTCTCCTAGTACATCATCTAATACCCGATCATTTGGAACACAAAAGGATATTTGATCTGCTCCGATCCCCTTCGGGATAGTTATGTGACTAATCTCTAGTTGTAGTTTTTGCATAGATTAAATTTCCTTTTCTAGTAATTCTCTTACTTTGTCTAGTTCATCGGCGGTGTGAACAACTCCACCAGAATTAATATCCAGATACCATTGGAGAACTTCTTTACGAGTTTTTAGATTGTTGATATGGAAACGCAGGAGAACATTGAATGGTTTGTCAGTAAAGTCTCCAATATAGAATCCGTCAAAAATGGGAACTGTTCCGTTCATAAAACCCAAACAGGCAGCAAGTCGTTGTTTGCCGTCAACGAGTTCAAATGGTCCATCATAGGAACCCTGCCAACCAGGACAATTGAAGTAGAAATCCTTCGATGAGTTTCCTCCTCGTAAAATGAATTCCATATATCGAGTTTGCTGTTCGGGAGTCCAAACGTGAACCCTTTGGAAATCAGGTTCCAGATTAAGAGGACAAAGTCGTTCTTCTTGATATTGTTTGATAGTTTTTGGTAACATATATAGAAAATGGTCAGTAGCATATCCAGGTCTACTCATTTGTGGAATGTCTATAAGTTTCATGGTTTTTTTCCTTAAAGTTGTATCCGTCTCACAGACGAATGTCTTTTCTTTTCAGATGGTTTGGTTATTACAAATTTCTTTGACGTTTTGGTTTTGCCACATATTTCGAAGAACTGTTCTGGGCTTATTAAATCAATTCCCCTCCAGTGAGCTTTTATTACTTTGGATGATGTACTATTTGCGTCTGCAATTACCAAGATGGTTGTGCTGTTGGTGACGGATTTGGTGACTGTTGCGCCAGCACCGATTGCAATCGCTTGCATCTCGGGACGAGTCTTTGGGGATTTGCCAGTAAAACAAAACACAGCATCTTTCATTTTTCCGGTGTTTTCGCTTAAGAATTGCAATGCCATAGTTTCTACCTATAACCTGTGATAGTCACTCTTTGGCGACCATCCCGTCCACGTTCCCTAGACACATTGCGACCGCGAGATTCTTGCTCTCTACGGACTCTGTGATAAGCGTAATTGCCCGTCAATTGGCCGATCCACTTTTTTCCATACCTACCAGAGTCGTATTCGGAAATTATTGCTACATAATTACCGTCTTCCCCTTTGGCGAAACCGATATCGTTTGATAATCTACCTACATGTTTACTACGAATAATAATATTGGCTGTTTCTTTGCGCCTGTCGCCTTTATATCCAAGAAGATGTTGTGGTTCATGGTGAATTTCGATTTGTTCTGCTGTCCAATGGCCAGTCTCCACGAGAGCTTCTATTAGAGCCCTGCCATCCATGAATTCAGTTCGTACTGTACAATATCTGCTCATTATAGTTTCCCTTATGCCTTCAGGAACCTTGCCCTATCAAACGCATTCAGAGGTGGAGCGACCACCTCATTGTTGCACCGACATCCGTCGGGGCAAAAACACTTATAATCAACCAGGCCACAATTTTGGCAATAAGACTCTTGATAAACCCAACAATCGCAATCCGAGCTACCGCATTCGTCGCATGGGTCGTAATTATCGAGGCAAAGACCCTGACAATGTTCGTATAGCTCACCACAGTTTTCGCAACAATCGTCATCACAATTACCATCAAGGCAATTACACCCGGAGTTGGTGGTATCATTTTCGTCACAGGCGCAATCTTTCTTCCATTTAAAACAATCGTCACAAACATCCAAGTCTGGAGGCCTATAGATTTTGACTGGCTTAAGTGCGACAATGAAGAAAGGGACATCTCGATCAGGATTTAAATTTCGTTGGTATTCTTTTAGAGCAGCCATTGCTCCACCATCGACACCAGTGTCTAGATTGGTGAATGTTTTACCAGACAGTTCCACCATTCCATGTGCATCGTAAGCTAGAGAGTATGCAAGGCCAGTATGATAACAACTACCTAGGGTGATTTCATTGTATCCCGTTAAGAAGTTGTTGATATCTATTTCTACATCATCAACCCAGTCGGAACCAATACTCTGGCCTATAGGAATTCCGACAAGTCCCTTCTCGAAGAGTTCTTTACAACGACGCAAAATGTCAATCGCTTTTGTCATATCACAATCCTCCTTTTTAGTTCCCCAATAAACTGACTACCACTTTCACCTTCAGCGGCAGCCTTGTTCCGAATGGCTTCGAGCGCCTTTGTTATGCTACTAGCAACTGTTGCCGACTCAAAATCCTGTGGAGTAACACCAGAATCCAAGAACGTGTCTCGGAATTCTGATAACATCTTTTCAATACTTCCATCCCCGAAGACATTCATTGACCGGAAGCGATCGATATAATTGCGGAAGCATGAGATAGATTTTGGAGTCAGACCTTTGACATCTTCTTCATCCTCAAAGGGCGTACCATTGATACGAGCCGTCATTAGGTTACAAAATCTAACAGTTTCGTCCCTCATGGTGGTTACATACTCTCCTACAAACTCACCTACAGCGGTTTGCATTTGTTGACGCAATTCTACTTCTCGTTCGTTTTGCACCTTTTGTTTAGCAACCACTTCCTCCGCACTGACCTCTTCGATCGCGGATACTCCAGATATCTTGAAGGTATACCAGTCAAACTGGAACAATTGTCTCAACGATTTTGGATTGGACGGATAGTGCCCCTTTAAACACTTATCCCAGAATTCTGGATGAGCGTCCTTTACTGCCTTGATAAGATCGTCGAAACGCCTAATGAAGCTGTCAACTCTAACGAAAAACTCTTTTTTCAATTCTTTGACCTGTTGTTCGACCGTCATAATCATTGTCGATGGGACAAAGTGAGCATTGGCAATACCAAATGGTACGGACCAACGTTCCAACGCCTTACGGGCGCGCTGTTCGATTTGATTTAGAGTTTGCAGTTCCGACTTGGGAACCATAAGCTTTCTTCCGAGATTTACTATATCTTCAGGAAGTTTGTCGGGGTCGTAACCAACATGAACAAGATCAGCACGGGTCAACATTTTTCTCCCAGACCACATGCTAATTCTTAGATTGACCAGGCACCCGACTTCGAAAAGATTAATGGTGTCCTGGTTAGACTTTGATTTCTGCACCGTTGCGGTACTCATAATATCTCCTTAGTTTAGTGAGACTGTCCTGGCGTTGTCCCCACGTGGACTATTTTTCTTACTTGGATTTGCAGCCCGCGCATGCATCTTACACCACTGTCTGATTTCCTTAATTCGGCTCTCTTCTGTTTTGGAAAGTGGAACTATATTAGAAATAGCTTTCATGAGATGGGTTGTTGTAAGCTCGCTGTTTTCTGAGAAAGCCATCTTTAGACCAAGTTTGATAGTTTGTTCAACGTCACTTCCTGTATACCCTTGGCTGATTTCAGATAACTTTTCAACTTCAAAATCACTTGGTTTTCTTTCCCTCTTCGAGAGATGAATACAGAAGATTTCTTTACGTTCTTCGAAGTTTGGTAGATCGAGTCCGTATATCTCATCGAAACGACCCTTACGACAAAACTCAGGTGGGAGAGATTGGACTTGGTTGGCTGTGGCAACAACGTATACGGGGGATTCTCTGTCGTTTAGCCACTTGATGAAGGTGCCGAATACTCGACGAGACGAACCACCATCCATGTCAGACGTGCCACCAAAACCTTTCTCTATTTCGTCCAACTGTAAAACACACGGGGCGATACTTTCTAACATCTTAATTGCTTCCCTCATATTGCCCTCGGACTCACCAACATATTTATCCATTAGATTGCCAACGTCCATGGAGATGAGCGGCAAACCAAGTTCCGATGCGATGGCTAGAGACAGCAGCGTTTTTCCACAGCCCGGTATTCCAACAAGCATAAGTCCTCTGGGGAATTCTATTCCAAACTTCCTCGCCTCTTGAGTAAAACATGGTTGATCTAGGAGGACGTGTTGTTTTAGTGCGTCATATCCACCGACATTAGCTAGTCCTCCTTTTGGCGGTTCTATGTATGTGAGGAGTCCAGATGCACGAATAATGCTGGCCTTTTCTCTGACGATGGTGCGCACGGCATCCTCATTCAAGTCCTTGTGTTTTCGAAGGGCTAGAGCAACACGATCGACCGTCTGTTGTGAAGTCATACCACGACAAGAATCAATGATATGTGGAATTATATCTTTATTTGGTTCGAACTTTTCCCCATTGGCTTTGACCACATCACTACAAACAAAATCGATTCGTTCACTGATTTGATCATTATCTGGTAGATCAAAATCAATCTTCGTAATATCATGCAGCAATGGTTTGGGGACCTTAAAATCTGGACCAACGAAAACGATATTTTGGTTGACTGATCCTACGATTTTGCGAAGCTCATCCAACCATCCAACAACAACATCATCATAGGAATAGGTTTCGTGTTGCATATATATGCCAAAGTCGCGCAGTATGCAGATAACGCTATTCGGGAATTCAACGATTGCCTGCAAGTGTTCTTCGATCTGAGCAGAGGGTTTGACACCACATACAGAACCACCATTCTTGTCTATCCATCCACGAGCGATAGACCAAATATAGACCTTACGATTCATAGCGTCAGCCACCTTCGCAATCTCGCTTATTACCCGATCTTTTTCGAAGGTTTCTACATGTAATAGGGCGTGACCTGAACAACAATAATCGGCAAAATCCGTGGCGAAGTCCTTCATATTATTGTCCCCTTAAACTAAGTGACTAAAGAAATGAACGGTCTATTCTTCAAGAATATCTCGTACTTGCCAGAGTTCATTGCGCGTAGCTGCGTTGTCAAACCGCAGATCAGCTACAAGAAGAGATATGTGCTCCAGCAAAACTTCAATATCATCTGCGTGTTTAGATGATCTTTTACGGCTGAGTAGTCCAGACATACTATCGGCTTGACACAAAATTGCTCTCAACTTGGCTGCAATTTGTTGTTTGTTCATGTTGTATTCTCACCCCCTACGCACTGTCGCTAGAATCTCCTACCTTATTATACGTCCAACTAAGCAATTTGTTCCACAAAAATCTAGATTTTCTTTTGTACGATTTCTCGGACCTGGGCGTTGATAAGTCTTTGTATTTTACACTGTTGTTTTACCAGAGATGGGGTCATTCGTCCAGGATGATGATTAATCATCCATGTATCAAAATCTTCCCAAATACTTTTCCAATCAATCTTTTTCATCGCCTTTCCTTTTTATCGGAACTACAGACCCTTTAGAATTTCTGACTAGGCCGATCTTTTTCAATAATCCTTTTTCTGTCTTGCTATCCGCCTCACAAAGCAGTCCCCAGTGAATTTCGCAAATATCTCGTCCGATATACTCATAATCAGATAGATTTTTGCACCGTGGAAAAGCACACTGTTCCATATTTGTGCCCTACCGTCTCTCGTTGACTAAAAACGCAACTGTTTCCACATACCATGTGGTCCACTTATTTGGTGGATTATGGAAAACAGACATAATTCCAGCTTTATGGATTGGAGAAATTTCTCTATCGAAGACTTCCTGGCCAAATCGTCTAAGAAAACCAGCATCCGCTCTCTGTCTATCTTCATCTTTGATATTGAAAATAGCGAAGTTTCTATCCATAGGTTCTTCTAACATAGTTCGAGTTCCTTTTTAGAGATCATTTCCGCAATAAACGGCTTTCGTGTCCTCATAAATGATCTGAGGTTGTCGACAATAAAGTGAGACTCTCTATCATTGGAACATGCTATTTGAATCATGTTGTCCCAAACAAACTTTGGATTACAATGACCACGAGCTAGAGTAGCGAGATGGACTAATCTGAATCCGTCATCAATGTCAATCGACACAGTTTGTCTTGCTGTAATCCATAATTTTCTCAAATGAGTCTTATTGCTGTTATGTGGAACGGTGCGCTTTCCGTAGCTATCCCATGTCCCCATATCTCTTCCTTGACAGAATTTTGTTAGCAGTTTTATAAACTGGCTTATGCGACGATCTACTATTCGTTTGATTTTCGGCAAATCTCCAAGATGTTTAGCTCCGATAGCCTTCCCGTCTGATCCTATCAACATTCTGTCGGAATAGGGTGTATTCTCAGGTCCTACAAACCAAAGGCCATTTATTTGCGAGACACAACAGGAGTCGGGCAGTACCATATTCATTCGGTTTTTAGTTGTAACAGTGCGCCACCCACCAGTATTGAGACGATATGTTCCGTCAGGACGAATCATCACCACATCAGTCTTGTGGAGTCGGACGGCAAAAGCATGTCCACGCTCCTGAATTCTGGTGTTGTTTGCTAACTTGTAACCGCGTTCTTTGTTCCTACACTTTTTGAATTTCGATTTTGCTTCATCGTGAGTTATCATTGTTTCTCCCTAAGAACTTGGACAGTCTTTTGAACCATGATAGTCTCATCTATTATGTTATATGTTCGACAGAATGCTACGAATTCCATGGCTACATTCGAAACTAACATATCAAAGCTACACACTGAGTTTACTCGTGCCCTGAGTTCATCCCTATCCCATTCATGGAAGTCCTCTTCTTGATCTATTGACCCGAGGAGACAACCTCTGCGTCCATTTTTGACAGTCCCTTTGTAGAGGACGAGATAACCACCAGAACGACCGTTTGTTCCTACCACCCAGTTATCGTCGTGCGACATACTGAATAGATCAATGATCTCACTGAAGTGATTTCCCCATTCGTCGTTGAATACCATATCGTACATCGTATCGCAAATATCATCTGGAATACTGAGATGATGAAGTTTGATGCAGTGTGCGTAACTAGTACTTCTATTCCAACTACTCATCGTGTGATATCTGAAGTGACTAGTGAGAAAATCGATCATATCTTTTCTAGATCGCCGATCAACATGTTTCTCAAAGCGGTCCTTAATTTTACGCTGTTCTTCTGTGGTCAACGTTTTCATAATTTCTCCATGATATTATCAACCCAGCACTACGGTTCCGTAATCAACTCTTTGGTTTATCCGAAGCCTTTTTCAACAAACGGATCATCGGAGCCACTTTTTTGTCGTTGACCATATCCCAATATGTGGTATGACATGTCTTACCAGTTCTTTTTACGGGGCATGTTGTGCAACCATTCTTTTGGTGATGATGGCACAGAGCACACGAATGACGATCAATACCTAATTGTTGACTGTCGTTATTGTTATCATACAAAACTCCTTCGTCTAGATTGACCTTGTGTTTTCTTCTGTTTCGACACAACAACCCCGTCCACTTGTCGATAGAATGCCTCATCGCCCATCCCTTGGACACCCTATTGGCTGGTGTTCGATAAAACTCTTTCTTCCACGAAGCTAGGCTCATTTCCATCCCCTCCTTACAGAGTTCATTATGGGTTCCCTAACAAATTGAAGTGCCGTTCCATGGACAGCCTGAGTCACACTCTTCACGATGCAATTCTTCGATTTCCTTAGAGTGTTGGCTCAAGGCCTTATTGTGTGCCTTCAAGGCCTCGTCGTATACCTTCCCGGCCGCGTCGTATGCCTTCCCGGCTTCTTTGTATGCCTTCCTGACCTCGTCGTGTGCCTTCCCGGCTTCTTTAACCTTTTCAGGTATCCGATCCGGGTTTTTAACTGGTCGCATCATTCGGAGCCGTAGGTTGATTTCCTCTTCAGGTTTATTTTCTCGGATATATTTAGCCCGAACCAACAAGGGCTCGCTACTCAACTCAAGTAACCTCGTATGGTGAATATGCCACATCCAAACACCCTTACCAACATCTTCCCAAAGATACTCACTCATTTCCATTCCCCACAGAAAAGGGGCCGGGTCTTTCGACCCGACCCCGTTGGTTTCCTCAATTTATGATCCTACTCCAAAGCAGGGTTTGACACTTCATCCTCGTTAGTTACAAGATCAGGATCAATATCCGTCTTATTGACTTCTCCACCATACTGGATATCGCCACAATCAGATAACACGTAACCGAGCTTACGGAGAATACTTGAGCCCTTTCTACGATTGCTGGTGTTTTTCAACTGGTTGGCCATTGCGCCAACGATCCCCTTTTTGATTATGATCGTTGTTTCTCCAGTCGCGAGATTAATTTCGACTACCTCAAATGCCGGGTCGTTCCGGACTTCGCCCTCACTCTGTTCAACCTGCTCTGTCTGTTCTGTCTGTTGCATTTTCATCACTCCTTTTCGTAAATTAATATTTTGATCAGTCGTACATAACTGATCTGTACTACATGGAAATTTAGGCGACTGTTTCAACATCATTTATCTTCAGACTGGACAATGCACCATCCCATTTCTTTTTTGGTCGAACACGAACAAGACGAGAAGTAGGAAGACCATTTTTAGTAATACTGAAACTTGATCCACAACCGTCCCAGTAAATAAACTCATAATAACGATACTTACTGGGTCCATGACTATTTGTTCCTGTCACGAGACATACCATTTCATCCCATTTCCGACCAGCCTTGATATCACCATCGCCTGGATCAAATTTAGCAATCGCTAAATCACCAACTCTAACTCTCATCGCCTTCTCCCTTAAAAGTCGTTTGTCTGTGTGTAGCCCACGGTGGCAGCGACACGCTGACACCTTATTATACGTCAAACTCCGCTGTTTGTTCGACAAAATTTTTGTTTTTCTAACTTGTCGTTGAACAGCAAAAATTCAAGTTCCTCTTCAATAACGCGGCGTCGTTTTAGTACCACATTACTGTTTCCTGTTGGTGTATAAATAGGAGAAAAGGAGGTTGTTATGACCAAGAAATTTGTAACGTTAACGTTGGGCGCATTTATGATGATTGGGATCATGGGTTGTACTATCACAACCGCAGGAGAGGCTAGTTGGGAAATGTACGGTGGTTTTCGTACAAGACAGCATAGCGACATACCAGCTAAGGTGACTATCCAATCAAGCGTTGTTGACAAAATTGTCGACTCGCTTACAGATGGCGAAGTTTCAGAAGAAGAATGAAAGGCGTTGGTCAGAATACTCTGGTGGACTACCAAGTGTTATTTTGACATCCCTGGCCTATTTGATTTATTCTAGCGCAACTTTTGCGCTATCACATCTATTTGCCCACACACTTCGATTCCCCTTAGACGAAAATCAAACCCTTTGAAAGTGCCCAATATTTCATCAAGAGCCTCTCTAGCATCCTCACCGGCAACAACCCTAATTTCTTTGTCCTGCCACTCCCCTTGTGGAATGCTCGCACATCTATGCTTCCTGCGAGTCTGGTACTTTATTAAGTAAGATGTCACTGTTGATCCTCCAGCAACATACGCAATTTATCCCTCTCACGACGCGTGGCTTCTAAATCAAATAACAGGTATTTTGTGGCGAGACTAAAAAGTTCCAGAGATTTTCCTATGTTGCCAACAGTTTCCATCAATTTTGAAAACCTTTCTGGATCATCTGATATACTTTTTAGGATATTGTCACTATTGCCAATAGCGTCTCTCATATTTTTTGTGAGTTTATCTATTATTTCAGAAAATTCATCTTCAGTCATTTTTTTCTCCCGACACCTGCTTTGCGCGTACTTTTTTAATGGTGTCTATCGTTTACATATCAAGTCTATAAGAAAACCAACCAGAGTTAAAAAACAAACTAACAAAAGGCAAATAACAATAAAGCTGACCGCCAAGCTCAGTGGACCCCACAAAGGCGCTGTAATCCACCACCAAGACCATCCCATAACTACCGTCTCCACGACGCCCACCTTAAGCAAAAGCAGGACGATAAACAGGATGCCACAAAATCCAATACCTTCTTGTTTAAAAATAATTTTTTGATCACTAGACATTACTTAGTTCTCCCGCTAGAGATGTTTTGTTGCTAACAAATCTACAACGATTTGCATTATCTACTTCCATGCATAAATGACAGTTCATTCCTTCTGAGAGTTTCTCTGAACGCCATCCCCAGATATATTCTTGGGCTTCATTCCAAGTGGTTTCGCTGAAGTGTTTCCACGGGAAATACCCATATGGACATCTATTCACCATTCCATCTTCTGTGATGATCATACTGGACATTACTTCACAAGAACAATGGATACTATTACAAGGAACGAGTTTATTGTCCCATGCGCGACCAATTGGTGAAATTCTGTCCCCCTTGGGTCCTAAGTTTCTAGCGGTTTCTATTGTCACATCCAATCCGTTATTTTTCAATATTTTTATCAGATCATCTGTCGACTTTTTGTGCCAGTGATCATTGGATACGGTTACACTGACACATTCAGACGTTCTTTTTATACCCCTTATGGCTGAAAAGAATTTGTAAATACCTTCTTTGTCGTTTGTCCAAAATCCGTTTGTGACTAGATGAACTATGTTTTTGTCGCGAGACAATGCCGCAAGCATTTCCGGATAATTGTCCAAGACACTGAATTCACCACCCATGATGTTGAGGGCCACCCTAACCGGAACCCAGGCGTTGATTTTTTCGCACATTTTTACAGACATTTGACCAACGTGTTCGGGGCCAGACCTAAAACAGCAGTGTCTGCACTTTTGATTGCATTGATTAGTTACCCTGACGACACAAGCATTGGATTGAGTACTAGCCATCCATTTGTCATACCAATAGTCAGGATGAGCCATTACTAGGCTCCTGATTCTTTCGCCATTCTTCTCGCATTTGTTCTGTCCAGGTATGGGCGTTGTGCCATTTAATTTCATCCGCTGTAACAAAAATTGCGCCACCGCCAAATTCGCCAATGCGAGGTTTAGAACACCAAGAGGCCCATGTTAACCAAAAACATTCGTTTGGGCGGAACTGTTTTAAGAATCGCTGGACGACATTTCCAATTTTATCTGGATTTCCGCTTTCGTCGTCGTGAAACCACACGAGTTTCTCGTCTTTTTGTACAGAAAAATCTTGACAAAGAGAATCATCATCAGCATTTTCTGGATTGTCATCGTAGGCGTCTATGACACGATCCCACTCATTAGTCCACCATTCAAGTTCTTTTGGTGTCAAGTTTTCTATGGCTTCTGAGAATTCCATATAATTATTCGCCATGACTTTTTTCCTTTAGTTCGTCTTGGTATTTCTCATCCAGATGATCCATCATTCCATTTTCGAGTGGGTTAGAACCATAAAATCCCCAGCATGAGTCAAGATTCTCTCCTTTTTCGCCGCATTGTTCGCACGGTGGCCCGCGCATGATAAATCCGTATATATCTCCACGGAGATATTGATCGTATGTTTCTACTTCACCAGCTAAACAATTGTGGACTTTTTTCATTACCTCTTGTTTTACATGATCGCCAGTTGTTCCGTAGTCACCAAAATCTCGTTTAGCGTCTTCCGCAGTGCATAGGATAAAACCAATTTGTCCGCTATCCCACGGGCAACCGAATGATGACGTACTAATTGATATCCCCGAGTGGTCCATAAGGTACAATGGCATTATACAAACAACATCGTGGTCCTCCTCTATTTTGGTTTGCAATTCTTCCCACGAATTGAAATCACCAGAACGATATTCGTGTTTGTCTCCAAGGTTGTAATTCTTATGGAAACATACCATTCGACCAAGATTGTCCCATTCTCTAGGAGACCATGCATCATCATCCTGGATTATTTCCAGCTTGCATCCATCTTTGAATTGGATAGTGTCCATTATTTTGCCCCCATCTCATTCATTAACAGATTGAGATCGACATCTTTGTCAAGTTCACATCCTCGCAACCACTTAGCGAATTGCGCCACTAGCATACCCGCTGCGACGTTAGCACAATATATGGTTGTTTTCGCCGTGCAACTTCCTTGGAATGCTTCGGCTGCTGGGAAACAGGTTGTGGGATAATATTCCCTGGACGCATCATCGTAGACAGAGAACACCCTTATATACTCTGCACTCATACGAGCATCTAGGAACAGGTCTGCCCGCTTATTGACAGAGTCGAACATCTTCCTTTTGGTGTCGATTCCGTCAGCACAACAGAAAAACACACCCCCGGTAAACTCAAATCCCCTGAATTTTCTGTTTGCAGTGGTTGTCACAATCTCCGAATTGATTGCCCTACAGATATCCGCGACGGCGTCCACCTTGGGTCGTCCGAGATCGCTTTCATAAAAACCTTGCGCCGCCAGATTTTCTGGACAGACTGTGTCAAAGTCTACCAAATGGAGCCTTGATACTCCAATAGCTGCTAATTGGAGTGCTACCTGCCTTCCTATGCTTCCAACGCCAACGATTGTGACCCTGATCTCTGCCAATTTTTCTGGAGGTATCAGTTCCCGTTGGCGAATGTCACGATTTTCTATTAGACTCTGCATGATTTTTACTCCTGTGATATCTGAATACAATGGGTGTCGTTGTCGTAACTCTTTTCAACTGCCGATGTTTCAATATACAAACCACTGCCTGCTCTGTCCCAACTTTTTTCTTCAGTCTCTATTATCGAGATATGAACACACAGTCCACAGACATCACAAACAAGGGTGTGTTCGCTAGACAACACCTCATCGAATAAGTGAACATTTTTTGGACACAGAAACTTCTTCCAGAGATACCAGACGGTACGCCGCCAAATCCTCCAATATAAGAAGCTAGGATAGGTTATCCCCATATAGTCATTTAATTTCTCCATCTACTGTTCTCCTACGCAGATGTTTTGCTCATCAGCAAATTTCTCAGCCCACGCAACTACTTGCTCAGCCCATTTCTCGTCTGGCCGTTCGATCTCTACGATACTGTTTTCATCGTCGTCCGCGTCGTCGAAAGACCATTTATCATTTACTGGATCGAAGAAATACCACCCATAGTGATCTTCACACCAATACACAGCGTTACCGTCTCTATCCCAAAAACAATCACTAGCTATGTCATAAGCTTCTTCATTCCCGCCTTCGCCTTGTCTATCAAACTCGACCCAATCTTCTTTTTCGTAGTCCCAACACGGGAAGCCCTCTGTTCCCTGAAAGGGTAAGGCATTATTCGCCGCCACCCCCTCTTTTCCTGTCATGCGGAATTTCTTCTCGGTTACTTTGGATTTGTATTCTGTGTCCCATGATTGGTGGTTTGAGGCCTCGAATTCCTGGCTAAAGTCAACACTGACTTTCAATAGCTTCTCTACGCCTGGAGCCGTATTAATTTTGAGGCGGCAGTAAGTTTCTCCATTTTCTGCTATGATTAGCATGATTGCCCAATTCGGATGAGAGAATGCTTTCTTGAAGTTTTCTTCGTCGTTGTGGCTCGGTAAGGGTGAACATCCGGGATGAGTGTGACACAATATATTGTGTGTCATCCACGGGCATAGCCCATCATCTAGTGTGTGTTCTACATCTTCAGCTAAATCGTTTTTGTCGATATCAAACGTTATGTTTGTGCATTCTTGTTTGATTAATCGAAAGTCTGTAATAAACAAGGGGTCGTCTGTGTGGGTAGTTGCGTATGCCGCTACTTCAGTGTCTCCGCAGTCTCTCCAGAATATCATCTTTGCGAATGCTAGGGGAGATATTCGTAATGTATCACCAAACGTTACTTTAGGTTTTAGAAATTCTTCTGTTTTCGCCATTTTTCTTCTCCTTATTACTGCGAGCTTTGAGTCGAGGGCTTGATTCCTGTAAGCAAACACTCGTGTTCAGCAACACAAGAATCGCACATGGGAACTCCACAATCTGTGCATTCGTTATCTCCACAAGATTTGCAGAATATTTTATCGCATACGCCGCAAGTAATCTTACAACTCTTGCAGATATAACCTTCGCATTTGCTACAAGTTTGATCTTCAATACAATCTCCGCAGCAACCGTCACCGCAACACTCACACGAAGTATTGCAGTCATCGCACATGGTATCACCGCAACCAGCGCAGGACTGTACGCATGAGTCACAACATTTTTCATTGCAGGACACACAAGTGTGCTCTAGGCAAGATTTGCAATACGTGTCGTGGCATACATTAGGATTCGCTACATCCAATACACGTTGTATTACATTCTCCGCAACGCCAATTTTCACAATCAATGCAAATAACACCATCTGCGCAATCGTTACAATAAATAGTACTACATCCTTCGCACCACAGACCATCGTCGCAATGACACCACTCATCACACCCCACACAATGGAACTCATTTTCGTGATTATCTTCCGAGCCAGGATCATACCATGCGACTAGTTCTTCATGGGGGGACTCTTTGTTGTATGTTCTCAGAATTGCTTCGACTATCCTAAAATAATCCTCCAACCTTCCTTCAGAAAGGGCTTCTCCCATTGGATTTCCGTTGTTCATATTTGTGCCATCTCCAGTACATAATTTATCATGTTTTACATGGGGATGGAAAAATTTCCTAGAAGACATAACCTTATTTATGGATTGAATTGTTAGTCCTTCTGGTAGGTTGTCAAGATGTAAATTTATCCAGAAGTCACCGAGTTCTACCTCTTCTTTGTCGTCAGAGAGTGTTACTTTGTTGATTCGTACAGAAAGCATATTTCGTCTGAATTCAACCTTATCCCACGTCTGACTGATGATTCTGATTTCTTCAATCGCTTCTTTTGGTGAGAGAAAGATAGTGTCGTTCCCTGCGGTCATATCCTTTAACATGGAGACTACGTTTTTTGTATAGGATATGATGTCCCTACCCAGGTCTGGAACCATTCCATTGGCGATTCCCCTATATATGCTTTTATTTGGAAGACCCATGTGGAGTGCGTTTGGCTTCCATGTGTCTTTTTGGACACGTTGTCTTATGCCTTTTAGGATACGACCGGACCACTTCTGCATCTCTTCAGACTTTTGATATAGGGTTTCTAGATATGATCGAATCGTTACTTCTGATACGGAGTTTATTTCTTGTGACTTTTCGACTATCCAATCTCTATACTTTTTAGCGGCGCGCCTTATGAGTTTTTCGTTCATAGTGAATTCCCAGAAATAAAAAGGGGTGGGGGACACACCCCCACCCCAGATCGTACGGCTACAGCATCACGACCCATCTACTTTAATGGGTGCTAATGAGATTCTATCTCCATCCTGGAGAACGTAGTCGCTGTGCGCTTCAACGCTCGTACCATTACAACGGACTCGGATGGTAAAATCATTAACATCACCATCAAACGACACTTCGAGGAACTTTTCAAGCGTCGTGCCCTCGACGATAGGAATGCGGCATGGGAGTCCAGCTCCACTATTCGTTCCCAACGTAACATTGATCATCTTTGATCTCCTTAAAATGGGGCTTAATTGCCCTTCTTATAGCGGCTACACACCGCTTACTCTTTCATATCCTCATCTGCCCATCTGAAATCAGCATCTTTGCACTAATGATTGTTCCTTTAGACTGGATTTCACTATTCACGTTAGCCCCTTTCTTTTTCATTAAAAGTTACGAAAGCTCTACCGTGTGAATTTGATCTATTTCTTCAATATCGATAAATTCATCAAGTTCTGGTTCAAACATGATGCCGAGCGCCGTGACCACTTGTGATTCTGTCGGGAACACATTTGACCAAAATACCCACTGCGTTGAGCCATACTCGTGATGGTGGTACGCTGCGAACAACTTATGCTCAGGACTTGGTTGGCCTTGGTACATTATCAATCTCCTTCTTTATACCTTATTCACCATATTCTAGGTAGTGAGCCGGTTTCCGAGAACTTGTCACATTGTTAGTCACTTCGTCAATCATTGCCCTATTAGCTTTGATCCACGCCCTCTTATTCATCCCGGAGGACTTCCATAAATTATAAAGACCTTCGTCATTATCAACCCACTGGCTTCTGTCCGTGTCGTTCATCGTTCAAACTCCTTTTGATTTTCCACGTTTTATTCGGATCAGTATTCTCCTTGGTTGGATATTTACTCACTATTTTGTTTCGCAAGACCAAGAATATAGGTTATGGCCCCGTCTATTGTTGTAAACCAATGTCTGTCTTCGTAGGCTTGTTCTGTGTAGTCTTTTAGTGTTGGTGGATTCATAAAATTATTCAACACACATATCCACGAATCCACAAAAACACCATCCGTACGTCTTGGTTCACCAAACACTATACACAGAGTTTTATTTTTACCCAGGGTTTTGTGCATACAAATGCTGCATTCGCGCCCGTTATACCAGGCGGAAAATTCATATCCTTTCCAGTCATTGTAGGCTTGAAGCCCATATAAAACAGACCACGCTGTTGGGCGAATACCTAATAGGTTTATTAAGGCCATTATAGTTTCTCCAATATCTATTCTGTGTGGGACGCAACTTCACTCTCCTCGTCAATTAGAACATTCTTCATGGTTATCATCCATTCTGGATGTCGATCGTGTTCGTCCATTTTAGTCTGTGGATAGTAGTATTTGAATACCGCATCGGTTACCACGCTAATTTCCACTAAATCACTCGATTTGAATAACCCAGATACGGTTTCGGGTACACATGCGTGGCCATAAATACCGCAAACTAAAAGATCTAACGGCCATGATGGGTGACTATTAATACAATCCAATACCTTTTTGCCTCCATCCATTCCCTGTTTATATACAGTTTCCTTGTGTGGATATTCATCGAGAGCTTGAATAATCGCGTCGTCTGTGTTACCGCGCCCTTCATATTCAACAACGATAATCGCCCATATTTTCTGTCTGGCGTACTGGATTAGTGAACAAATGTTGGGAATTATCTCATCTTTATCGTAAAAATCAGTCTGCATATCAATAATTACAAGTGTCCGTTCTGGACGATGTCCACCGGACACATACTCTTCGAGCCTCCTGTGCGCCAGATGTCTTGATCTCTCGGCTGCGTTCACAGTAATCCTCCGTTATCTATTAGTTCGTAAGGCACTACGATAATTGTTATTACGTTATCCGGATCAAGACTCTTTAGGTCTGCTGCTCCCTCGCATTTGATGCACTTCTTTAGGAATCTTTCCTTTTCTTCGTCTCCGGGAGGAGATGTGTAGAGTTCTTTCGATACGATTGCCTGGAGTCTACCTCCGAAGTTTGCCGAATGGCCTTTAGCTATTATTTGATAGACTATCATGATTTTCTCGCATTTTCCTCGCGATCTCGTTTTCTGGCGACGACAAAACTTTTAAAAACGTTCAATTCTTTCCACAAGGGCGATAACGCCAATTGCCACCCTTGTCCTTTGCCTTCTAAATAAGCTATTACCAGCTTATCCGTTTTGATGATAAGAGCAAGGTCTTCGTCTGTCCAGCGGTCGATTTTACGTGTTAACTCGCCAGCATGTCTAGCTTCTTCCTCTGTTATTCTCACGGTTGCACCCCCTTATTGGGAACGATAGTAGGAGGGTGATCTTTGAAACAGAGTTCGAGTCTCCAAGGTTGTTCACTTTGTCCACGACGTTCGCATACGTAGAAATTAAGTCGCTTCATCTCACCACCCGTTGGTTCTCTGCCGACTGCGAAGACAAATACGGCCTCAGTAACTTCATCTTTTGTCAAGACAAAAACAGTTTCGCCCACTGTTACTTCTGGTTCATTCGTATGCTTTTCCATGTTTTTTCTCCATACAGGTAAAATTGGTTTGGGTTACTAGATCACATTGCAGTTGGTAGCCCGCCATTTTTGACGATAGTATAATGGCAATTTCACGGGGCTATCCACGCCTTCGGGCTCTTCGGAGTCGTAATACGCACCTTCGTAGACAATATAGCAGTGAAGATAGGGTTTATGCCCTTGTTCGAATAGGGATTCAGCTTTATTCCCCCATTCCGCACGGGCTCCTTCGAATTCATCCGCGACGGTATTTGCAAAATCTTCACACCATCCACAATTTATGTCATATGGATGCATACCATATTCTAATACTAGGTCCCTTATTCTTTTGGGTAATGAATCCACCACTAGTCTCCTTCATTATTCGCGCAGGCATCAATGGGAATCATTACGAATTTATTGGGTCGGGTGGGACTCGAACCCACGGCCTACGGCTTAAAAGGCCGTTGCTCTACCAACTGAGCTACCAACCCTATTCATTCCTGAGTGAATGGTTCTGTTGCATTCAATCCTTAGCTTTAGTCCCTACTCGGCTTCGCTCTTTCTCCATGGGAGCACGGCAGGACTGGCAGTATTTGCCGCAATAGGGACTGCCGTATGGTGGCCAGTAGAATTCATTGCTAAGTACCCAATTCTTGCATTTTGGGCATTGTTTCGTCACTAAGCCACATCCTTTGCATGTGTGACCATATGCAACACAATCACGGTCCGGGTTGGTCATCTTTTTGCACCGAAGACATTCTACCTCACTCATCGCGTCTCCTCTTCCGCAGGTTTCTCCTGCTCGGCCTCCCAGCGGCGGCGAATGTCGTCGAGGCCGCAGTCGCAATGACGAGCCATATCGTCTTCCGGCAAGTAAACAAGACACTCGGCGTCATGCCTTAAACAGGGCTTGCACTCCTCATACACATTCCGCTCGGCGTCGCGGATGGCGACTAATGCATCATCGCACGCTATCACGCAGCGACCAACGTGCGTGCCATCAACACGGAAGCTGGTTGTGTTATGTATCCGCTCTTCCGCCGTCAGCCTAGTTGTCATTGTGTAAGTTCCTTTTTTATTTGACACCCTCTTTTGGTGGTTTCAGTGGGTCGGGGCGGAAGTATTCGTCTTCGCTATCCAACAGTTCGTCCTCAAATACGCCTCCAACAAATCCGTCGTTGAATTTTACTTGATACATAATCGGACATCCAATCTCACATCTCTCTTCCAGAGTTGGTACGTCAAATCCGTCATTAGGGGAAAATTCTATTACTTCGACTTCTTGATGAGATCGGTACCAAAGATCAGCATCAGATGATAAATGTGATTCTTCGCAATGATACTCGAAGAAGAGTGTTGACCCAATTGTTCTTACATTCTCTATCTCTGATGAAGGAATCATTGATTACCCCACTTTCCTGGTACCATCCCATGAGGTCGTCTCGACCTCTTAATACCCCTGCGGAGATTCGAACTCCGGTCCGCTGCCTGAAAAACAGCTATCCTAGTCCACTAGACGACAGGGGCTTTTGTGGCTAACTGATTTTTCTGAAAAGAAAAATCTCGCTTCACCCACGAGATATGAGGAGCTAAACTGTTCCTAGGTCGTTAACCCTAAAGCTCCAGGTTAGTGTCCATTCGATGACACAAAAAGAGATGCAATTAAAAGGATGCGGCTACTTCTCTTATATCTTTGAGAGTTGCCTCTAAGATTGTGTCCGGTCCCACAGACATTTGTCGTCCCTTGTTTTACTAGTCCATCCCCACAGATGATTCATAATCATAGGGTTGGTCTGGGATAAGTTCTAAAAGTCTGAACCGGATCATTAGTTCTTCAGAGCCATAGATCAATTCTTTGATTGTTCTAGGCCACTCATCCATTAGAGCTACAAAATTCTCGTCGCCACCACAACGATTAACCAATGAGTTCAACTTCCGGTGCAATTCCGGACAGAATTTTTTTTGACGCTCCATTTTATCCCCGCAATAAAGAACTTTTACTCAATGGTAGATGGAACTAATGGACCGAGATTGTTAACACGATCCCCCTTCAGTCTAAAAGACTTTGCATTTGGGAATCTGATTCGCGCTTTGCGCCCTGCCTCCTCGGCAGTATCAGCTCGCACAATAATACACTCACCACCATCGACACAGATCATGTAAAATCCCATAATTTATCCTCCTTAGCAGGCGAGTTTTGCACTCTTGGGCCGAGCGGCCATTCTCCACCCAGAAACACTTCTTCGAAGAAGTCCATCATAGTTACCGACATCATCACTGATTATTTCTGGCGCTCTGGCTATTTTGAAATGGCACGCAATGATACCAACCGCTTTGGGTGCAAGGTCTAGCATATCTTCACCGAGAAAATCGGGCGAGACACAAAAGATAGCAGCAACGAATTCTGTACTCAGTCTAGACAAACGATGATTACCCCTAACAGAATGTTTTATGCCATGGTTATCCAACCACTCTTGTGCGTAAGTCCAATCGTGCCAAAGATCAGAATCAACAGTGTTAACCCAAGTATATCTGTCATACCACTTGGTTGGTATACGATACCCCCAGTTGCCACAATTATTATCTGTTCCTTCTGGATGGAATGGAGGGCAGTTCCGGTAGTAGTCGTGGTGTTCGTCGATATTTAGGATATTGAATGGTGTTTTGACTTTTCCCGACTTTACCCATTTGTGCAATTGTGGGAGAAACTCGTGGTGTTCGATAGTTATAATTGCCGGGGTATCTCGCGGAATATGATGCAACAACTCTCTCAATTGGCGTATCGGGTGTTTTGCACTATTGAGCCAGTCCAAATCAATGCTGACTAACGTTCTTGTGCTCATTACTTATCCTCTCTTGATCGCCTGCGCTTTCTTCAACAAACGGATCATCGGAGCCACTTTTTTGTCGTTGACCATATCCCAATATGTGGTATGACATGTCTTACCAGTTCTTTTTACGGGGCATGTTGTGCAACCATTCTTTTGGTGATGATGGCACAGAGCACACGAATGACGATCAATACCTAATTGTTGACTGTCGTTATTGTTATCATACAAAACTCCTTCGTCTAGATTGACCTTGTGTTTTCTTCTGTTTCGACACAACAACCCCGTCCACTTGTCGATAGAATGCCTCATCGCCCATCCCTTGGACACCCTATTGGCTGGTGTTCGATAAAACTCTTTCTTCCACGAAGCTAGGCTCATTTTTTTTCTCCCTTTATCAGCACAGCCAGATATCCCTTGGACGAAATGAAATCTTGACTAAAATCGGGGTATGGACGTTTTAGCCATTCTGTCTCATTTCTATGATCATACCACCACCCAAGGGATATTTGGCCATGCTGACTAAGTACACTTCCAAATGGGGTGCGCACGAGTTCAGTAGCCCCGAAGGGCCTGGATACGGCTACCACCCATTAACTCTTAGCCAACATGACAGTAACCAAGCTTCTTGGTTACAAAAAGTGTTGTGTGTAGGTTTCCGGTCTCGTTCTAAGGCGATCTGGGCGTAGAGTTGACTAGTACCAACCCTTCCCGTCGCTCGAAGCCTGTCATAGCCTACCACTGCGACCGCGCCCATTAGGAACACAACACAACCTATTAGCCGATGAACTTTACAATCGCCTTCTGCAACGACCCACAGAACCGAAGGTCAGGTCCCTCGTTATCGACGATGGCTATTACCGCCAGTAGTTGTCCCAATCCGCAGAGACTTTGGCAAGCAATCGTGACAGTTCCTGCGTACTCAGTAACCGCACAGCCACAGGCTTTCGAGAGGGTTGACCGCATAGAATCGCTGATCTTGTTTTCCTCGTTGTTGCTGTGAACATACAGAAACTCTCGATTTAGTTTCATATCCATTACACTTTCCCTTCTCTGTTTACCAAAAGAAACCACGCAGTTGCAACATCAAAAATTACGCGATGTGAAATTCTAATGGGAATGCCTTACGACTGTTCCCTTATGGTGTGCGCCATTTGCATGATTAAAACCGCGCACACGCATTTTACATCTTGGGCATTTTTGACCAATCTTTACGGAAATATCTTCTCCGTTTTCACCTTGGCCGATTACGACAGGTCTACCATGGTTGAGATTGCTACCCAAAGAATCCAGATGGACTCGTTCAAGATGAAGACCTCTGTCGTTAAAAACCTTGTGGACGATCGGCCCGTGTCCTCGCTTTTTATTGTTAGATTCCGTCATTGTTTTTACCTTTCAAGTTCTCTATGGAGACATTCTAGATCAAACAAAATATACTTCATCCTCAAACTCAACTCAGCCTGAGCCTCAACAAGAGCCTTCACCCCCTCCCGTGATCTCCTACAACTTTCAAGGATTTGTTCGTGACGACCAGCCGTCTCTCGTAAAATCTCCATCAATCCAGGCTGAACTTCTTCTGGTAGTTCTTTGATAGAATTGGCAATTGTCCCCATCGTTTCGTCAAACTTTTCCTTGGTCATCATAGCACACGCCCCTTCATGCTACCATTCTTAGTTGTGCCCTGCGATTTCGTTTTGCAGCCCTTCGTGCCTTATTGTGGTTGATTCCACGGAACTTTTCTTTCCGTACCATTTGCTTATACGCTTTTTCTGCCTGAGCCACCACTATAGGATCACGTTGAGCCACCACAATCACCTCAGATGATACTAAACCACATTTACTCCCGTCAACCCTACGAGCCCAACGACTAGCAGACGCCCTCGCAGACCTCGGCCTGACCAGCGTCCCACTCCTCTTCTTAAATTCTCCGTCTAGCCCCACCACTATATGGACTTCGTTTTGTCCTTTGCGCCGTGTTGAGAACCCCATGCGACCATCGCCGCATTTGATTTTTTGCCAATCAGGCCCGCAGAAACGGGTACCACCTTTTACCGGAATACAATGCTCAGACCTGGCGAATTGGTTTTCTGTAGCCCACTTCCTTGCTTCTCCCTCTAGACGATTGAATCCATACCCAACTGCACCACCACTCGCGCCAGATTTTTTGTCTTCGCAACACTTGCAAGGTTTTGTTTGCACGTTTATTCCCCTGTGATTAAAGTTCGAACATCGTTTTTAGTACTGAGAATACCATTTTGTTGGGCTGGTATCTTTTAAAAAATGTGTGTTGAATGTCGAAATGCTCACATATCACCGCAGCAATAGCCGGACTTCTTGATACACCAGCTTCGCAATGGACAATTATGTGATTGACATGTTTGTTTTTGTGGACGAACTGAATGATTGAAGCGGCCATGATGTTGTCGAAATATGTTACCTCTTTTAGTTGTGGCCAAATTTTATCCAGGTCGTGAAACTGAAGTCGAAGGACAAAATCATTACGGTTTTCATAAGACCCCAGGAAGGCAGTTGGTTCATCTGGATCAGTGACAGATATGATAGCAATTGTCCCATCCAAGTCTGCGATCAAATCAACGATTTCATTCCTGTTTGAAACATGGACTTGTACCATTTTACTCCCCTAACCAAAGACGTCGTTGAGGTTTTTATTCATCTGATTCTTTAATTGCTTATCTACATCATCTTCCAAAACAGTCCCCGTGCCTCGCTTTACAATTTCCCATTCGGTATCCCCTAGGTGACATACGCGACTACCCATGTCAATCCAGACTTTGTTGGCGGTAAATCTGTTTTTTTTGTATTTTTCTGGGCAAGTCACGACAAGAAACTCTTGGCCTTCAAATCCCTTGGGAGATATTAGGATAACCATGTCACCAGGTTTTGCTTTTTTGTTGTTCATTCTACATCTCACGGTCGCAAGAAAGAAACGGATCGCCTTCGACAGTACGATCGATTACTTCCCCAGACGACAATGTTTCTTCTTCTGTTGTCTCGCCGTTTTCTAACTTGGATGCCGCCTCGTTTTTGCTGTCAGCTTCTACCCAGTACCGACAAGTACGCGTTACCGTTTCACAAACTATCCCACTCCATATTGACATGATTTACCTCCAAATATAACATCCCCATTTCCCAGCCGAAAGCCCACCCTAATCGGCTATTGTGGCTATTGCCACCCCGTCACATACGTTTGCGACACTCATCATCAACACAGCATAGTCAACTTTTTATCAACTCCCCTTTGTCGTTATACAGATCGTCTTCCGAGTAGCGGACTATATGGATGGGCTCGATACCCGTTGTAGCTTTGAATGCCGCTTCAACACTACCCAGACTGTTCACATGTATCAATTTGACAAAAGAGAAATATCCAACGCCCTTGTAAACGCCACCAAAAAATCTTTTATCGTGCTCTACTCGGATGTATGATTCCATTTTACCTCCTATCCGCCAAAGGCGTGAGCAAGATTGTCGTCCGTTTGTTTCCTAAGAAACTAATCCACATCCACACTATTATTCACTGTAGATTTATGACGAGTTGCTAGTTCTACTATTTCACAATCTCCTGGGTATAGCCAAGTTGGTGGATTGAGTAGACGTTTAATCCACACCATATTTGAATTCGAATTGTTTTCGCCTCTTGGGTGCTCAACTACAGTGTGAACTTCTCCATTGTGGTTTCCAGGGAGGATTATTTTTATTGTATCCCCAGGTTTTGGTTTACGTTCTACCATTCTAAACTCCTTCTCATTTTACCAGGATGCATAGACTCCACGATTGTTGAAAAATCGCTCTAACTTCCGATAGTCACCTTTGTGCCACGACCACAGCTTAATCCCTCCGTACGGGTTCTTTCTTGGTCGCAAGACGAAGACTAGGGTTCTACCAGAGTTTCCATCCGGCGAGTTCAGTGAAATCTGAAATCGCTTGTACCACCAACCTGTCATCTTTTATCTCCTTAGATACACAGTGGGTAAACTAGATACAGACAGGGGGACGGCGTGCAGCCTTACTCCTCACAATCGCATTCATTACATGGTTGCTTGCAAGTTCCTTCTCCGTCATATCCTCCGAAATGACAGGGACAAGAACAACAATCTAAACAGTAATCAGAATCAAAATCCTGGTCTTCGTCCTGTTGCCCTGTCATTACTTCTTTGAACTTCTTGTGCCGCTCTTTTTCTTCCGCCTCTAGTCGCTTATGGAGCCTATCCAACAACTCACGACTAGATTCACCCATTGCTTCGCGCATTGTTATTACTCCAGCCACACTAGCCCTATCTTGTTTCCATTGCTGTCGAACAACGGAAGTGACGTGTCATTTATATGCATCGAGGGCACCTTCTTCGCCGCCTGCTCAAATACTCGACGTACTTCATAATCAAAATCACAGAACGCAGCATTGCCCGTGTCAAACTCAACTTTGATTTTCATGTTGTTCTATCTCCCGCTACTTACTTGGAAGAAGACAGTCCCATATTTTGCACACGAAGTAGTAGGTGACTTTGACATGTTGGTTCAAGTGTATTTCCCACTCTTTTAAATCAAAGCAGAATCTAATGCCACCCACATGTTCTCCATCGGACATGATATCAAAACGCACTTGTCCACCTTCAGACATGGGAATCAACTGACATTCACGTCCTGCATGAAAAGTCATTTCAATCTCCTTAAAATCCAACGTATAAAGAGGACACCCGCTGATACAGTGGTCCACCCGATACAAAATCCGATAAAAAGGTTTGACATGATTTTCCTCTCAAAAAGGGGAGGGTCACTGAGACAGCAGTCTCCAAACCATCTTAGTGACCTCTCCCCAGGAGACACAAACAGCGAAGTAAGAAATCCCCGACAATAACATCATGCCACCCACATCGAGGTATCGGGCATTGATGCGCCAGGGACTTCTTGCCACGCTGCCCCTTCATTTCTCTTGTCGGGCCTAAGTGTGTGAATCACCCTCTGGTCCGATTCCCATCGTCATTCCGCAATATTCGCCGGTGATCCAATCATCACCGAGGCCAAGGCCGTCGTTAGTCCAGGTTTCTAGGTCAATCCCTTCGTCCGTTCGACGACTCAAGATTGCCAGTTTGATCGCCTGTTTGTCAGTCATTACAATCTTCACAACCTAAACCCTCACTTCCCTGCTACTACGGTAGCCTAGCTCTGTCTGTTTCTGACTAGCGTTACAAGTTCTTCGGCGTCCTTGATAGCCCACTTCTTGTTATCTAGACTCATCACGTTCGTAGTTCCTCCTGCGAGGTCACCACCCAGTAGGATCGCTGCCACAATCGTTACTAAAACGTTTTCTTTCTCTATGTCCATAATTCAACCCTCTCTTCCCTGCCACTATGGCAGCATTGGACGTTGCGTTTATGCATCATCAATGTGGTCTTTCGGCATCATTCGTCGGACTCTGGCTATTAACCTCCAAAACTCCTCCCAAGTATCTCCTCTTAACCCGGATTGATAAGACACCCAGTCCCAGAAAACCCTTGCCATCACAGCACCTCACTCCCCCTCTAATGCTGTATTGGCACAGCAAGAGCATCCTGGAGTCATAGGACACTGGTCGTGTTCCTCCACGCGACATTCAGAGCAGAGATTCGTTCCCGTATCCTGTGCTTCATTGTGGGGATTCACGCTCGGCCCCGTCCCCGGTACTGTCATACCATCCACAAACGGCACCTCCTGTTCCAAGTCCCATCTCCACAAGGCCCACACCCCTTTAGATTGGCATAATTGCCAAGGAGTAGGCAGGCACCTATTGATCCGTTCCTTTGTGGGTTCCGTCCGATACCCACAAGAATCAAGTACGACCCGTCCGTCTCTATGGAACCAAACGATGTCTTGCCCGTGCAATACGACATTTACGCTAAAGTCGACGGAATCGCGTGACAACATGGTATTGTTACCTACCGTCAGTCGGTCCTTGTCCCCGAGCAACTCCACCGCCTGCTCATATGACCTACACTCAAAGTCTCTTACGTTCATAACTCAATCCTCCTGGTGTTGTCTTGGGCAACATTAACCACTTGTCGGACCTTCTTTTCTTTTTGTGATAGCAATAACACCTTTTTTCCACTCAGGACTATCGGTTGGGTTTTTCATATCTAACCATCGCGCATGTGCTTCTTCCCAACCTGGGTCATTTTCAGTTATGATTACGGTAGGTTTTTGGCCAGACCAATCAGATGTGTTCTGTATCTTGTAGACCTCATAGCCCACCTTAAGCCCTCTTGCTGTGACAAATACGGCTATTCCATACGCCAGCCATATTGCCGCAGTTATTATCAACCACACCTTCATCGTCTTGCCCCTTAGAGCTAAGATTCTTTAGCGAGATGTTTACAGGATAATACAACCGACGGGCGTTTCGACTACTGTCCAATCATCAGTCACCAGCAAATGTTCTGTGCGCGGCGTGTCACCCCTACAATAGAGACTCTGACAGGTTCGTCTGTCTCCTGTAATTGCGGACCACATCCCAAACCACACATTGCAGTGCCCACGGAATACCCCACCGCTGTGTTCGTTGCCTACGATCACACCGATTCTACCGTCAATGATTTTTACAAAGGTTCCTATAGATGGTGTTAGCATTTTGTACTCCTTTTGAAGAGACAATTGATTCGCGCCACGAGGTCTTATATAGACGGGTACTTTTAGCAAATTCTCGCAGCTATTGACGGAGACTATTTAGGAGTCTATTTTGCGCTTCTGGGAATGCTCGTTCGTAGAGTGGATCGACTTTACCCAGAAAGTAATCGCTTCCGCTTCTGGTTAAAATGTGACCTGCGCCGTCCACACTTATTATTGGCGACGTTGTTATAGGTGTCCCATCTTCAAACCTGGGATGGCCAAAAACGCAGCCATGTAATGATAGCTGGCAAGTCTCCGGCGCTGAGTATGGATGGTGACAAAAAGACACGACGCTCCAATTTTCTATTCTCACAACATGCCTACCTTCTTTATCTAGCAACTTCAAAATTCAACTCATCGGCACAATAACGAATTCCTTGGAAACAAACAAATTCCCTATCTTTACCCAATCTAGTCCCTCGTCTATGGCTTTGTATCGACGATTGATCTTCAGTTTTCCGTAATTGCACAACATTGTTACCACCATGTTTCATCCTCCTTTTATGTCTTTTCGTCACAGGTTATGATAGGTATGACGGAAAAACTCCTTAGCCGTTCATGAAGCCCCATCACCCCATATACATCTGATTTCTTGTCATACCCGTGTAATTCTACGGTAATCCAGCGTTTGCTACTCAGTGCTTCCAATTGGTTCATTATCCCTGCGCCTCTCTATTTTTCGCCAGGTGGCTTTAATTTGAATTGTTGAAGAATCATCTCATCAACAGCGTTTTGGATTAGGGCTCGGACATCTGAATTGAGATTGCAAGTCAACGCTTTCTTACATCCCTCCAACAGCTTCGGCGCAGTAGCGAAAAGAAGGGCGTGATCGTATCGCCCTGTTGCGATCTCGGCAATCAGTTTTCCAGACGCATCGACTACACCATAGTCTCCGTGTCCGAGTCCTCGATCGTTCCAACCAACCGCCAATGGCTCCAAGAAGCCAAGATCATTTGCCATTTTATACCTCAATTCTCGTTGATTTCCTTTTGAATCTGATCCAGACTCTTGTCTGTCTTGCCGTCCAAAATCCTTTTAAGCCACACTTTAGCAGCCTCTACCCTGCCAGACCAGTTTGTCTGACCGACATGTTCTATCGCTTCTATAGCAGCTTCGTACATCAACTTCACAGTCATTTTGTACCCCTTCTTGTCGCAATGCCTTACCTTTGCTGTCTGGCAATTACCGCCGCTTTTTCTATTTTTTGCTGATATGGTACCCACGCCATCGCAGCTTCCTCTTTATTAAACGGACCGATGCAATTGCCATTATCCTTGGGAACAAGCTCACGGCAGGTTTTTGGTCTGTGATGCAATTCAAAGCAACACCCATTCGTAGCATTCCAATGAATACAGACGCCACCCCACGAAGGATCGTGTAACTTCGTAATCCCAACGTGGGCGGGACGAATAAACAGAGAGATTGGCCATTCGTCTTTGCCGGGGCGAACGTCACCTTCCCACCAATCGATTGCATAGATACCATCGGCAAATCTACTGGCAAGAGAATCTACTGTGACTGGCTTTAAGTCATCTGGATGATATGCACCGGAGCATTTTTTACAACAGTCGCCACCGCACGCTGTGCAAATAACAGTATCTTCTATCATTTCACTTTCCGGGATTGAAATTGTCATTTCGTACCCCTCCCGTCGCCACTATTGGTTATGCGGGTCTGGCTTACACCACAGACTGCTGTAGGCATGACGGAAGAATTCCATAGCCGTATCTATATCTAATTCTTGATCACACCCATGGAATTCTAAGGTGATCCAGTATCTGCTGTTCATCGATGGATATAAGCGAACCTCAAATTCGATCATATCTTTTAGATGTGGTTGCATTTTTCTATAGAAGAACGCATTCACGAAATAAAGTGTCAATCCAGAAGCAGCCCTTATTCGTATTTGGAACATGGAAGATGCGTGTTCGTGAGTCGCAGTAGGACCATGCAATTCAATTTCATGAAATCCATTTTGTTTTAGAGATATTTCCAGTTGGTTCATTTTGTACCCCCCTTTTTTACTGGCAGAACAGTGTCTATGGCGTCCATAATGGCCGGAAGATTACCGCTAAAATGTAACGCGACCACCCTGGGAAAGCGACCCCAACCAACCGTGTCTTCTGGTTCTGGATATCCGACACCGAAAGCGCATGGATCGGTTGATTTAGTCATGTTCACAAAACAGTTGTCGTCCAACCCGTCGTTATAGATGTTTTCTTGCCATTGATAACCAGCCTCCAGGAATTCCTTTTGTGCCGCAGCGATCACCTTTAACTCTGTCGTGTCCATGGTATCCCCACCCTACAGAACATTTTGTACCCCTGTTTCCCTTTATCTATTCAGGACGATCACTACGATAGCCCAGGCGATTACTACCCAAAAGAACCAATTTGGCCACCTACGAAAGTAATTGCAATTCCCCTTTTTGGTATCAGAGGCATATTTCAGACCCATGAAAATATCAGCCCAACACGTGATCCTACCGAAAGTTGCCAGTGTGACCAACGAAGCTATCAACATGCTGAATGCTAACCACATTCTCTGACCATTGGTTATTAACTTATTTGTCTTGCCAGAATACTTCCAATGACCCTTAATAAGCATCGCCTTCATGAATACGCGAAAGTTTCTCATTTCTGTACCTCTTCTGATAACAGGACGTTAGCGAATACGTCTTACGAGACCCTCTTTTAATGTTGAGAAATACCGAACGGTTATTCTCGCATGTCCAGTTGGGTAGTTTACCGGGGTTCCGTCGTAAGTTGTATCCTGGAAACACACACTCCACGACCACACACTCTTTCTTGCCCATTGTTCGGCCATCCATAGCGACTTTTTGATTACCCTATCAGGGGTCGTTTGGACGCCTAAAACGAGAGTTTCTATGAGCATTTTGCATCCCCTTCAGGTTTGCTTCTTCCACTCTATATAGCGATTGGTCAACTGGCTAGCGTGAGTTCGGGCGAGTTGTTTTCTTTCCCGTTCGTGTTGAGCTTCTATTCCTGCGGCTATCGCTCGCCATTCGTCTCCGCGACGGGTTGCTTCCGCCAGTAATTTTTCTACCGCGTCTTCAAGTTTCGGATCACCACCAAGTAAATCCATTTTTCGTACCCCTTAAACAAAGGACGATAATCATCGTCACTTTATTTCGTGTGGCCGTTTCGTTTTCTCAAATAGTCGTGAGCCATCACTTCGACGAATTCGAATACTGTCCCGATTGGCCCTCTCCATCCCTCGTATACGGAGATGCCATTTCTAGCTACTGATTCCCCCAGCACTATTGCCGTTTTATGGTTCTCTAGCGGCTTGGTTAATAGACTGTCTTTGTCCGGCTCCAGATCGTTGGTCACTACCACCTGAGCGCCCATCGCATCCGTAATAGCCCGCACTCGTAATCCATCCGGAGTGTGGCCGCATTCATTCAATTCACACCCTGAAAACATTTTGTACCCCTTTTGATAACAGGACGTTAGCCTACAAGATTCAAGAAATCAGATACAAATTTCGTACCTAGCGCCCTGTATACCATTCCGTCCCACCACTCGCTATATGTCCCATTTAGCCTACAAAATCGTATATAGAAACAGATACAGGCCAAACTGGCTTAGACCCGACGACCGACTCGCAGTGCTTCGCAACCGTGTTTTTGACCACGTAAGGCGTGTTTTTGTACCGTTTTACCAACTACTCCCCCTATAGAGCAAACACCTTAATAGTAAGAAAGAGCGTGGGCGAAGGGTTAGCTGCGTTTTTGGCAGGCACCTGGTTCAAAGGCATAGTAATACACTTGCATAAATATGCAAACGTTCTAATGACCCCTGAAGTACCTGGACTAATCAGAAAACCCCGGAAAGTTCATAAAAAATCCCGGATAGTTTCTTGGAGAGGGTGATTAGTAGATGTGGGGCGATAACCTATCCTTTGCGTCCTTTCCACAACAAGTATAAAATACTGCCCACGGTTACAAACATTGCGACGATCGCAATGAGAGCTAAAAGGACTGTGGCCAACATGATAGCGGGTTGAACCATCACAGTTTTCCCCTACGAAAAAGGAGTTGTTTTGGGGTGATGACTGGGCTAGAAGGTTGAGATCGTGACTATACCTTCATTCCCGTCAAATAATGAAGATTCTGCTTCAATAACCTCTGTCTTGCCTTCCTCGCCGCAAGCGTAGCAGTAAATTCCTACCTTGTAGTGGTCCGGATGCTTTTGAAGTTCCACGATGAGTTTTTTTACTGTCATTTTATTTCCCCTACAAGAAAAAGTGTATCGGAATTCCTCTTGTCTAAGCTATCACCCGGTCTGTGCTGATAGCCGTAAATGCAGCCTCTAACAAAATCCACAAAGCCGCCTTGCTTGACAGTACGCAGGCCGAGTCTATCAGTTTTGACTCTATAACCTGAATTGTCAATTCATCGGCGTCTGGGTGTTTGTATGTGACTTCGACTATTTCATACAAACTAAGAACATTCGAACGCTCGCCTACCGTTCTTTTTATATTCCAGGATAGGTGCTTTTCGCTGACCGGATCGGTGTCATTGATTATCAACAGCATCGCAATCTCCTAAAGAAAAAGTGTACCGGAAACCCCACCGAATCCGGCGCTGTTGGGCTGCAAAATCCAACTCCCACTATTGCCCTCCCTAAAAAGCCAGGTGGGACTCGAACCCACAACCTACCCCGAGCCCATGGGCTGGAGTTACTCTACCAATTGAGCTACTGGCTTTCCTTGTGGAACCCATCCCATCTATGGCGTGGCGTTATACGGCTGGTTTACCTCTAACCTCCGCGCTCCGCCTCCGGGACACGACAACGAGGATTGCCTTCGCCCATAAACAAATGCGACGCGCCATCTCTCGACAACGCGCCACGAATGATGACACATCATTACAGGCTGTAGCGCCAAGTGTGGCTTCATAAATACCTCCCCCGTCTATTAGATCGGAGGACTTTCCACGAATCGTACCCCTGTAGTTTTAGCGATACCTACAAAGAGAGATTCGTCTTTCACCCGCCGGGATATGCCATAAGCTCAATCATTGTCTTGCGCTAGACAACTCAAGATGCATCCCTACAGGGATTAACTTCCAGCATATTATTCCCTTTGCTAACTCCACAGCCCATAATGATATGCCATCAAAAAAGTTGACAAGCCAACCCACCTAACTTGTCCATCGTGACTGACGACTATGCAGCCCATCGTCACGACTTCCCGACCCGTAGGTCCTACCACTGCTTTTTGCGGATAATGCCCTGGCAGATGAAATCTGGCTATCCGTTTTCCCAGGACAGTTTCTAGTATCCTTATTTTAACGACTAATCGAGCCGAGACTGTTGCGCCAGTGCAATGAACCAGTTTATTCAACCCGTCCGTCGTGTCGTGTCGTTCAGCAAAATAGTAACAGAGACTGGACACACAATACCCGTTGCGTGCCAATCTAAGACTTAACCGACAAGATCGTGAACCGCGCCACATTCTAACCTCAGACCCCTCGAACTATCAGCAATACCCCGAGAGACCCTTGCGAAAGAAATTGTTGTGACGGAGTTTACAGGACTTGCCCTTGGAAATGCCTATCCCACGACAAAAAGAAAGCCTACCCCAAAACGATAGACGTATTACCATGAAGGACCGTAAAATGATTAACACGACCTACCCTTTTCTGTCTAGCTGCCTCGGCGCTGTACCAAGACCCTTTGCCAGACATACAAGGAATCGTGTAGACGATCCGTCACTTATCCCGTCCACGTACTACGGGCGTAGACTGAGCCCACATTCTGGACTCTACGTTTTGTCGCTTCTCAAGACTGGAGTTCGACCGATAACCGTTGACTCCGGTTGAGACCCATTAGCGCACGTCCTGCGCGCTTATAGACCCTACTACGGCGACTATCGGACTACTACCCAACCTCTTCCGGGAATACCCGATGCGTATCGGACCTCCCGCTATGGTTGGTTATGGGAACCGCTGATCCTAGATAGTGGACCTATAACGATAGGGTGCTACCCTACCAAGCGATTCAATCCTGACTTTAAGTCAGAATGTCCATCGTTACGCGCCCCTAACGGCCTATAAACATAGCCTATACAAGACTATCTTCGCTAGAGGCGCGGTGCGTCAGACACTCTACCTGCCCAGATCGTTGAACGACTTACGAGTTGCGCCGACACTGTTGCGACGACCGAGCAGACTCTCGGCAATCACGGTGGCATTGTCGGACCCAAAGCCCAGCTTGGAATCGGGAGTGTAACCCGACCCATTTTCAACCTGAGCTTCAAGAACTTTCCACGCTGCATCAAGACCGGCCTTTGCGTCATCGACACTGTCGTATCGACTAGCGGCGTCGACCATGCGTTTGTTCGCCCGATAAATCGCGGCGTTGGTCTTGAAAGTCGCAGACTCAAACTCGACAATCGTTCCAGTGGCACTGTTAGACATAACGATTCCCCTTGCAAGGTTATCGCCCGTCCCATGCCCGAGACTACTCCGTCCCGTTATGGGACGGACAAGTAGTAACGTACTGAAACCCTTATTCGGACCGACGTTGCGCCGGTCACTTATTATCAGACCCTTGCGGGTCATCGGAATGACAACGGTTAGATACCCCCGGGAACTATCGGTAGCGCTCCCTACAATTCCCCGTGCGGTACATACGCCACGTAGAGCACTTGACACGACGGCCTATTGTGTCAATGCCGGAGATACCTAACCACAATCATTCGTCCGTTTTTCGTTTACGACTTCATTAGGTAAACCCCTAAAGGTCCGTTTTTTGCTTCTCTTTTTTCTTCTTACATAATACTATAGGCTTAGTTATATACGCCGTCAAGGTATAATCCGAAAAAACTTTTCCGCGCCTAGAGACCCTAATCCACGATATTATCGCACTTAGACCGATAATCTGCAATTGTAACAAAGTCCGCTTTTTGAGATCACATATCGGTCGTTTGCCTATAAAAACCCTGTTATTTGTTCAAAATCCACGATATTATCGGAAAGTCCTGTAATACAGGTTATGCTAGTCCTAATATGGGGTCCAATAACCATGAAAAAGCTAAAAACCGCGAAGTTATCTACCCTTTCCGATAAAAAAGTCGTCTTATAAGTGATTTCCGATAAGAAATGGCGTTTTTGCGCCATAAACCGATGTATTATGGGACAATACACACAGGGTAAACTAGTTTATACTTAGGCCCGATAATCGCTCACGGCTCAACGTCCCATAACACAAAGGTCGGCGCAAAGTTATAGGACCAACGATTGCGCATGTCGCCGGTCCCATAATCTTTACCACATTGCCACAGTTATAAGACCTGCGTACAGTATGGTTTTAATCCAGAAAACGGTTTCGCGCCCCATAACTACACGCCTAGCAATTCGCTCATTATCGGATGATTGATCGTCGTTTCGTCCAATAACTGCGCATCGGTCTTGCCTACAGTATCGGACCCATCAACGTCCGAGAACATTAGATTGCCTAAGTACCGATAATCGTTTGCGAGGCGAGTTGCAAGTGCTGCTTTAGCCGACCTTCTTCTGGTCCCAAAACTACAAACCCCGTAGGTCCGAGAATGGAAAGGTCCGCAAATCCACGCAATCCAGCCGTGCTGTACTTTTAGGTACTGGTAGCGCAAGGTCCGTTTGTGTGATCTACTACGGAAGATCGAATCGTCCGATAACACCACCGTGCCTGTTTGTCCGATAACTCTGTTTCTCATCTTATCGCTCCTTAAATGGTTAAACGTCCGATAACGAGTTTGTCGTGGATCGTATTATAGCCGATAACACGAACCGATCCTGATTCAAGTGTCACTACAACATACCCATCTTGTTCCGATAACGTGCGTGCTGCTGTACGTCCGATAGTCATAGCTAGTTGGTCTGATAATCCGGTGGTACAGGAAGGTCCGATATTACCGCTTGTGGGTATTTCAAGTTTAGCTTGTCCAAACATTATCGGCACTCCAGCATGTCTACAGCGAGAATGTAACCTTTACACTGCCCATAACTCGGCCATGATTCAGGAGCGGCTAGGTCTGATAACTCAGATTGTCGGAGAATCCGCTGATAGTTATCGGTCGTAGAGATGATCGTCGCACATTCCGATAACTTCAGCCAATCGAGTAGGCCCGATAAGAACAGGGTAGGTACTACAGCGTAACTGTTAAATTTGCTGCCTAGTGTCCGATATTTCACCAGTGTCTTGTCCATTGTTATAGCCCCTCAAGGTCTGATAATACAGACCACAACCATACCGCTCCGATAACCACCATTGCCGCACATCCGATAATAATAGTCGCCATGATTCTCTCCCTTAAAGGCCTACTGAATGAAGCGATGCTTCAATCCAGGAGTAGGCGTTGATGAGTAGTCCGATAACACAAGAGCCGATGATTCCAGTAAGCGTTAGTCCGATAAGTAGTTTCATCTTTTTTCTCCGTTGTTTGTCGTGTGCGTTGTCATGTCATATATATTCTAGGATACAATCGGCGCGAAGGCAAGAAATCGAGAAGAAAAACTTTTGGTCCGATAACTCAAGAGGGTTCGGGTGCGAGGAGGATAGGTCCGATAACCTCCCCTTGCATGTCATGCAAGATAGTCCGATAACATGTCTAGCTGAGATGGTCCGATAAATCTGGGCTAAGGGGTGGGCCGGTAATATAGGATGGTCCGATAACTCGGCTAGGTCCGATAACCGCCGGGGGTTTAGGCATACTAGGCTCCAAAAATCCATGCCCTACAAGAAAACGCATACACTCCTTCTCACCTAGTCCCCCGCCTTATTAAACAAGGGGGTGCCCCTTTCTGAACGCCTGTATCAATCGCTTTATAGGACGACAAAAAAGATGAAAAAAATCGAAGAGAGGTGAAACACAGGCATGAGTTAGACGTATAATACGGTAGCAGAACAAGTCTGCTCCCGAGTGCCTTGCACGATACATTAACAGGAGAGATGAAGTGATGACTCGATATTCACTGAAGTCAGAAGCATGGCGAGAATACGATTTTAATGGACGGGTATACCGCATTGATCGTCCAAGAGAATTATTTTTGTCTCTGAGAGGCACCACACATCGTGTGGTCGATTGTTTTGGGATTGTACATTGCTGCCCTGCCCCTGGTCAAAACGGATGCGTTCTTAGATGGTCACCAAAGAATGCTAGTAATCCGGTAGACTTCTAATCCCTACTTTTGTGTCTTGCATCTTGGAATAAAATATGACCAAACGAATTGATAGAAAACAAATACCGGATCATCCATTATATTTTGCCGACAGGAAAGGCCGTATTTGGCGTAAGTTCTTTGGTAGATGGCGCGTAATTAATCCGGTGATACATCATGATGGTTTTCAATATACATACACGGGGTCTTCCGCGAAGAAGAAACTAACTCAGAGACTCGTCTGTGCGGCTTTTAAGGGCCTGTGCTGCGAGGAACTACCACTTTGTATAAGAAAGGCCAGGGGACAACAGCCACGTCGATTACGGTCGCAAAGATACCTCGATTGGGGATCGTATGGAGACAAGAGACCTGGGGCTAGTTACCACCATTTGACGCTAAAAGAACAAACAATGATAATAAAGCTTCACAGGAACGGGACCACACAAATTTCTTTAGCTAGACAATTCGGCGTTTCGCAGCCAGCGATATCTTGCCTTGTAAATGGAAAAACAAAACTAAGAAAACATGTCCCATAATGTGAATTGAAATAAATCGAATTTTCTTGAAACAGAGGGGATAGTTGAACGTATAATAAGGTGTCAGCAAAGCGCTGCCACCGTGAGCTTCGCACTTTTTTGGAGACTATGAGATGTGTAAGAAAGATACAAATGTAACCATTTGCAATTCGGCTAATTTGGCGATTAAAGAATCTCGTCAATCGTCTACCCTGTATAAGCCTAGAGATGGTTTTGAGGAGGTGTCCAAAAGCACAAAAACATTTTTCACTGGAAGATAACAACCATTGCATCAAAAATCAGTATAGATGATTTGAATGACGACAACATAAAAGAACAAGAAATGTATTTCGTTGAGTTTAGATCGCATTGTTATGACTATGGTCACACTGGTTTCAAAACACGCGAAGATGCCATCAAAAACGCTCTAGAATTTGCTGAGCGAAATGGAATAGAATTAGACGGCTATAAGCTTTAATTTTCACAAAGGGAAAAATGATGGGATGGGAACTATATATCGTAATAACTTGGTTTTTGGTAATTGTTTCATACGTTATTGGGTTCTGGCACGGTGGCAAATATGCGCTCAGAAAGGTACGAAAATGACAAAAGGTTGGATAAAACTAAATAGATGGTACGACAACCTTAAAGGTGCAAAGAGATTTTCTACATTTCTCCTTGTGATGGCTCCTCTAGCATGTTTCCCCACTATGATTATGCCATTCAGCCTATCTTTGGCTAGTTATGGAATTTTGCTTTTGATTGTGATTCTTTTTGCCAGAATATGGTATATAAATCATGAAAAACGTTCTTAGGAGATAGGATTATGTTGGAATGGGTAATTTGTATTGTAGTTGTTATCGCTATTGTATTCTTTATCTGTGATCGATTTAAGGGACCTGGAATGGGACTCTAAGGTAACATCCAAGGATGTTCCCAAGAGCTACGCACTATGTAATTACACTTTTGTGTCTTGCAAAAAGAAAAAAGTAATGGAACAATTCATCCTTTTAGGTTTCGTAATTGCTTGCGTTTCAGTCGTTGCATATAGCATTGGATTCTATCGAGGCGGGAGATACATACTTAGGAAGATACAAAAATGATAAAGAACTTTATGCTATTGAGTTTCGCTTTAAGTATTGGAATTTTGGCGGGGTGCGAAAAACGTGAAAAGGTTTATCCTAAATTTAAAATTGGAGATATCGTTAGATTAAAAATTGACAATTCTACAGGAATGATTATGCAGTGGTACTCAGCCCCATATATAGGTGATTCATCCAGATATCCTAGATACCTTATAAAATCATCACAACATAAACATTTTTATGCTTATGAATTTGAACTAGAAAATTATGACCACAAAATGGACGGAGAAAAGTAATAGAACAATGGCGAACGAGAAGGTAGTTGTGACAACAGCAACAGCAAAGATGGCCCTTGACAAGAAGGGAAGATTGGTGAAGATGTGCCCCTACTGCAAGGAACCGCTTCACTACACGCCGACAAAGAGGTGTCCCCACTATGCCGTCTAACGAGAAGGTAGACTGCCCAAGGTGCGAAGGTAGCGGGTGGCTAGGCGATCCGTTTTATTGTGATTGTTTTCAGTGTGAAGGTGAGGGTGAAGTACAGCGTAACCTTAAACATAGGGAAACGGAAAACGAAATGGAGAACTCGAAGATGATACATTTACTTCTAGTGACAAGGGCAGAACAACTCGGACATTCACAGTGTGGACTTAGCTGTTCCGAAGTTGATAAGGCTGATTTAAGTCCCCATATTAAGGACGTAACTTGTAGAAGGTGTCTTGGCGTATGTAGAGCAAAGTCGTACGAGAGGGTGAGGGAATGTGCCAATCGTCTAGATGAATTGACGAAAGGCCTCTGTCCACATTGTAAGAAAGAACCTCGAAGCGAACATCTCAATGGAGATTGTCCATAAAGCCTTTGGGGTGAAGGAAAAGAAATGAATATTACGGGTTGGCTGCATTTAGAAGATGGTGGTGATGGTAGTGCTATTCCTCATTTTTTTGGAACAAGAGAAGAGGCACAAAAATCAGCAGACGATGAAATGGAAGAATTCAAACAAGCCTTGGGTGAGAATGTCATAGAATTCAAAATAGAAGTAGATAACAATGGACGTATAATTAGATCATCATGCAACTATAAGGATTTAAGGTAGAAAAAATAACGAGATATGAAAATTTTTGGAGAATAAAATATGAGACGATTTTTATGTTGGCTGGGGTTTCATAGATGGGACCGCTATATAGGGTGGCGGCGGTGTAGGGATTGTAGGAAGGTTGACAATTGGTGGGAGGAGTAATGACAAGGTTCAGACGGATTTTGTGTTGGTTAGGTTTTCATGATTGGTTTCCTAAGAACTGGACACCGAAACCGAAATACTGTCATTGGTGTAATAGGCGGAAGCCCGACTGGCGGGCTTACGATATAGAGTAAATAATGTAGCCATACAGAGTAAAGCTATGACTCGCAAAGTAAGACATCCATACCAAATCCTAGAAGCTGACGAATTAATTATTGGTGAGCGTTATGCATTAATTCTTTCAACCTACCATGGTCTTAATTTCATGGCTTATGTCTTCGGCGGCATAATTAAAGATAATCTTTCCGCAATAAATAATCCACCGATAACTGATCCCAGAACTTTTACTATTCATTTTAAAGGATTGCGAAATGATGGAGTAGACAGCCTCTTACCTGCCAGACTTCCAACGATAGTATGTTGGCCATCGAGAAAAGGATTTCACATAGACTGGGATTATGTAGAGACTTATTTTGGCGAAAAGGAAGACTGTAAAGATACGCATGCGATAGTTGTGTCAGAAAGGCATTGGGCTGACGATCCCAAGATTCATGTATTAGACTGGGAAAATCCTAATGATGTTATTGAAAGGAAAATTGGCAAGACGAACAAAGTAGTGAGTGGTGATTGGGAACAACAGGTGAATGCCAAGAGGGATGCCGCCATGGCAGATTTCTTTGGATTTTAAAAATGAAAGCAAAACCAGGAGATACAATCCTCATAACACATCCCACAGGCCATCTTGGTATATGGTTCAAATTTGTGGTTGAAACAGTACGTGATTGTAAATCTCAATCATATGTAAGATTTGTACATGGTGATGGATATGTAATCTATCTAGAAAACAATGATTTCAAAATTATAGAGTCATCGGATACCCTGGCCAAAATAGGAGACAAGATTATCGTAACCAATTCATCTCTTCCAACATCACTTGGAGAAGAACGTGTCGTCGTAAAGTGCCCATCAGATAAAACAGATTTTGATCAATCAGATCGTATTTGGACTCGTCCAGGAGGTGATAAAGAAGTATGTTGGTTATACAGAAAGAGCTTTGAGATAATGAAGAGATCAACCCCCGCCACTTTGGTGTCTTGCCCCGATTGTAATGGTACTGGAGAGATTCAATTATTTACTTCTGTTGCGAAATGTAGGTGTTGTGAACATGATTAAAATTGACGAATTTGATGGTGTCATTCGAGAAATCAATGGGGAGAACGTGAGGGTATCACTCTTCGACTCTGAGTATGATTATGAAGAGTTTCTGACAGACCTTCCTGTTGACCTTTTTACTTTGCACAAGGTTGCACTCAGAGAAGGAGAGTGTTTTTATTTCTGGGTAGAACATACACCTCCCGATACCGAGAAAATGGTTGTTTGCCCACTTAAATGTAAGATTTTGACCGATGCGGACAAGAAGAGAATTCGTGATGACGTAGACGATATTGTTAATGGAAATAATTGTAGGGGGAAGTAATATGGGTAAAGGTGATAAACAAAAATACACACAGGAATCTATTTTACATGTAGATGCTACGCCAGATGATGAATATCCACTTCGTATTTTGCGGGCATATAGGGAAAATTGTAATGTTCGTTGGGAAGTTAGTGGTGATATAGATTCTCTACCTTATGACGTGATGAATGAAGCTTGCGAACAACGCGCCAAAATTCTAGACAAAGCGATAATTAAGCTAGGAAGAGAAAGGTCGTGTCCGAGTTGTGGAGGCGATGTTACAACTATAAGGACGTGTGGTTTTAATGATGCATATCGTTGTTCAACTTGTAGTTTAGTGAGTGGATTTGAGAATAATAAGGTGGGTGATGAAAACCCTCCTCCACCTCCTCCACCACATCCCCTAAATGTAAGCACACATCCAGGCCATTATGGAAAGCCTCTGTGTCCTCGTTGTCAACGTAGGGTGCATCGCAGGAAGGGAGTTCACTTCGATCATGAGCATAGGTGTCCAAATTGTGATTGGATAGGGGAAATAGAATGATAACAATAGGAAGTAAAAAATATAAAGTTGTAGAGGATCTTGGTTTTAATCATGATCTGGGTAAATATGCCAAGGTGCTTGACGTAAATGGTAAGGAGCGTGTGGCAACTAAATCTCCTGGCGGTATCTGGGAATGGCATAAAGTAGAAGTCAGACGGCGTAGTTTTGTTAAAGGACAATAATGAAAGTAAAATCCCATCATCCATTAAAGAACTTTTAGCCAAACTATTATTTGGTATTGAGACTGTATCTCCAAAAGAGCAAAAACGAATGGTTAATCTTGCTTGTAAAGAAGCTGTCGAATGGCACGAAAAACAAATTGTGATTAGAAAGGGGAAGTATAATGAAATTGACTGAATTGGTTTTAAGAACCAAGGATGGTAAATACGTTATAGAATTATGGATTGCTGGAGAGAAATCCAAGAATGAAAGACAATTCGATACTAAAAAGGAAATGTTGGATGAGATAGAAAGGGTAATATCTGGACTTAGATTATCATCTAATGTTTGTGTTCATAAGTTGGATAATGAGGAAAGCCCGTCGGATAAAGAAATATTGGATTGGCTAGACAAGAATATGAGGGGGTATGGGAAAGGATGGATTTGTCGAGATTCGAGTTGTGGTCGTGGTTTGAGATTGCATGAAACTAACCTGCCTGGGACTAAGCCTACGGTTCGTGAGGCTATTGTCGATGCAATGGAGAAGGGGGTTTAGTATGGGTCGTAAATATGTATGTTCAGATTGTCAATCTACTACAGAAAGAATAATGTGCTCCAAGTGTGGGAAATATATTAGTGAAGAAGACATATTGATCAGTGATCTTATTGACGAACCAGATGAGGTTAAGGGAGATGATTTTCCCGCTACTCGGGTAGGTAATATAATATTCTTGTCTTTTTTTATTATAGTCACAGTTGTGTTCGCAGGGATATTTGTAATTATGATGGGATAAAAAAAATGAAGAAAACCTTTTTTCACCAAGACATTCTTGCTTCTTTTGTAAACGAATCAATTGAGGATGGATGTTTCCACCCAGCCGAGAAAATTATTAGTGATGAAATACAGGCTGTTGGTGTACCGATACAATGATATCTGTCAAGTTATTATGTTTTTTGATCGAACGTCGTCATCCATCTATTCATGCTGGAATTCTTCGCTGCGTAGGTCGTCAACCCTATAAAATTGTTGGTCAACATGGAATAAAACTTGCCAGTTATGGATTGAAACATGCTGATCAGGAGGTGCGAGATGCAGCAATTGGGATGCTTGAATCATGGGGTGGGGTAGATTCGTTAAATATTTTAGTGAATCATGTTGAGACTAAAGAATGGCTAAGAGATTATATTGAACAAGTTATTGTGGATTTAAAAAAAGGAATAGGATGACGCATAATGTTTGCAGAAAGAACAAACCCTCACAATAAAAATAGACTTTCTTGGTGGTTTCCACGTATTCCTTTTGGAATTCCAGTACCTAAGACTACAATTATCGAATATACTGGGGATGATGATTTAAAGTGAAATTTGTGGAAGTGAAATAATGCAACGATTCTTTTGTTTTATTGGTTTGCATAGTTGGATTCACTGTTCTAATGATCCTATCTATGACTATTGGTGTTTTGCGTGTGGAAAATGCAAGAGATCGGGTTGTTTTTATAGGTGGTGGTGGTTATGAACAGAACGTCCCATAAACATCAAAAAAATAATTCGAATTTGTGTGAAACAAGGTGGGGAGTTAGACGTATAATAAGATAGCAGCCGAGGGCTGCTCTCGGAGCTTCGCAGTATGAAACATCACGAATATTCAGAATTTGTTTTTGGATATTTTCTCATATTGATTTGCGGTGGTTGTATCTGTATTTTGCTGGCTGGTATCTTTACGCTGTTGTTTTTTTAACGGAGACAGCTATGGGGTACGAATATGATAAAGAGAAACAAAATAAGAAGCATATTGTTGAGATAGAGTAGTTTGATGTTGGAAACGATACAAGAACTAATAGATAGATATCAAAGAAAGATATGTTTTCTGAGATTTTGTCTGAAAATCTGTTTGTTTGGATGGCTGTTTACTTTGTTGTCCGTGGGTGCTGTTCTTTATACAGGAAAAATTCCTCCGATTGAAATCAAGATGAATAAACCAGATTTTGGATCAGTTTATCCGAAAAATTTTTGGAATCAAAATGATGACTGATTTGCACCGTAATCATTGGACGATAAGTTGTTATCGGCAGGTAGTGAGCACCAAGCAGTATCAAGAGATTCTTGATCGGCATGGATCGTGGGTGTTTCGAAACGGTCAGCGGGCAGATATCAAGGGAAAGAAAATAGGACCAGGTCGTCATGAGATTTGGTTGGAGGACAACTAATGAGCACAAAAACTGAATGTGATAAATGTGGCGATAAAACAATGGCTACGAACAATTCGACACCACTTCAATCTGTGGATTATTACTATAATGTATGCAATAAAATATTTTTTATAGGTGATCTGTGTGCTGAATGCGGGAGAAATTTTACGAGTGATTGTCGGAAATTAGCTGAACAATATGGTCTTGAAGAAAAAGGAATCTTTACGCATTCGGCTCAAGCGCCAAGGGGGAGTTGTACTAATGTGTAAGTGTTTTTGTTGCGGCAAGGTCTTAGAGACCGAATCCCATTTTAATGATCCTACAATTTTGAGTCCCGTATACGATGGTGTTTGGTTTCGTGCTCCGGGTAATTTTGGATCAACGGTATTCGACCCTATTCCCGATAAGCTTCGTGGGGAAGACCCGTTTCTTCAAATTTTAATTTGCGATGACTGCCTGAAGAAGAAGTCTGACGAAGTATCATACGTTCACAATATACGACACAAAGTGACCGCCGACGTTGAGACATTCAATCATAGAATAGGATAGATAAATGATGAACTTCGAGACTTGTCGTATTTGTTCCCAGAGACATAATCTTACTCCAGAACAAATGAAGCCGATGGTTCTTTCTGGATGTGAAACTGAAATACAATGCGACGTTTGTAATCATAGCTTTAAGTTGCCGAATTGTGAGGCGATTGTTGAATTAGCAAGACACCAAAGGGAGAAGAGGATATAGTGGCAGCGAGAAAAGGACCAGTATACGAGGAAAAGGGGAAGATCGGCAACTCTGAGCTATTGGGTCAATTAAACGAAGCTTTTGTTGAGCTAGAAAATCAGATGAAAGCAACTGTTCCCATCAATAGGAATACCGTAAGTGGAAGTCACACTATCGGTTATGGTGTAAGCAAGGCGCAGCGTGGTATAGCTGCTGATCGAGTGATTTCTATAGCCAGGGCGATTAAGGCTTTGAAGGGTTGGTAATATATGAATAGGTCTGGGTTTAGATTTAGACATAGACGACAGGGTGAAACAGGCTATGTTGCCATTCTGTGGCGTGGTAACTGGGCACTAGCTGCGTGGTGTGGATATGGAAAGCCGGTGTGGTGGAAACCACGATTTATGGGTAAGGGTAATGCCCGATATGGATTCGGGTTTGGTTGGTTGCTTTTGTGTTTTCGTGTTCATATTATTGAACTAAAGAAAGAGAAGGTGTAAAATGAAGATTGGTGATAAGGTTCGAGTTACAAAGTGTGATGTGTGTCCGAAGGTTGTTGGGAAGACTGCGACGGTTACTAAGTTGAATTCTTCGGAAGACGGGGTACCCACCTCTGTTGGAGTTACATTTGGGCGTGGTCGGCCACAAAAAAGTCGTCCAGTTGCGTTTTTGATTGATGAAATTTCTCTGATTGATATCGATGTTCAAGTGTAGGCACAAAAAATCTGGGCCAGTTGGCGAAACATTTTCACCAGATTCCCTTACTGGTGGCGATGTGGAACTATACTGGTGTCCTAGATGTGGTGCCATTGGCCACAAACAGTTGTTTGATAGATTGTTACAACCAATTGTATGGACTAAGCCCGGACTAAGAACCATATGTCCGCGTGTTCCTGGGGAGTAATTGTATGAAAATAGTAGCACTAGAAGCTGAGAATGTCAAACATCTGAAGGTAGTTAATATTAAGCCAGATGGCTCATTAGTTGTAATTGGTGGAGACAATGCAGCAGGTAAGACCTGTGTCTTGGATTCGATTGAATACGCTCTCAATGGCGCTAGTTCTATTCCAATAAAGCCTATTAGAGCAGGACAGAAAAAGGCCCGTGTCGTTTTGGACCTTGGCGATATCTTAGTAACTCGCACCTTTACAGCAAAAGGAACTAACCTGACTGTAAAGAATAAGGAAGGTGCGACATTCGCATCTCCCCAGGCTATGTTGGATAAGTTGGTTGGTGCATTGACTTTTGATCCGCTAGAGTTTTCCAAGATGGATACCAAGAAGCAGTCTGAAGTTCTCAAGAAACTAGTTGGATTAGATTTTGATAAACTCAATGCTCAACACAAGAAGCTGTTCGACGAGAGAGCGATAGTAAATCGTCGTGGTAAGGAATTGAAGGCTAACCTTGACAGCATGATTTGTCACAAGGATGTGCCAGACAAAGAAGTGTCTGTTCAGGAACTTAGTGAAAAGTATACCAAGGCGGTTGAGCACAATAATAAGGTGGAGACTGCTCTTCGTGAATTGGACGACGAATCTGACGAACTAGATGGGTTGACGAAGCGTGTTGCAGCTCTAAAAAAGAGTATTAAGGATAGACAAAAAGCCCTTAGCGATATGGAAGAAATTGATGTCAAAACAATTCGTTCTGAAATGTCAAAGGCAGAGATCGTTAATACTCAGGTGCGAGAGAACAAGGTCTATACTTCGGCTGATTATGATTTAGGGAAGCTAAGGAGTCAATCAAAGTCTCTAAGTGATCAAATGACGGAGATCGTTGGTGAGAAGGCTAAATCTTTAGCCAAGGCAAAGTTTCCGATTGAAGGGCTAGCTATCGACGATGATGGTGTGACTTTTGAAGATATTCCTTTTGTTCAATGTTCTTCTGCTCAAAGAATCAAGATATCTGTGGCGATGGGTTTGGCCATGAATCCTAAGCTTCGTATTTTATTGATTAGAGAAGGTTCGCTTTTAGATTCCAAGAGCTTGACTGTGATTGCAAAAATGGCTGATAAGGCTGATGCCCAAATTTGGATTGAAAGGGTGAGTAAGGGGAAGGAATGTTCCGTAATTCTTGAGGATGGAGAAGTTTTAACACCCGAACCGGTGGCGTAGATGGATAGAGGATTGAAACAAACGGAGGGACATCTAAATTAAGCGGCGATGTCACTCCTGTCCGTGATTTACGGACAATTCGTCCTAAAATCTCATTTTGCGTCTTGCCAGTAAAATAGCCCTCTACAGTAAGAGAATGAAAGGAATATTGTGACTCGAAAATTACAAACGCTTGATTTAGAGTTTGATGAGTATTGTCATGAGCTTTTACGTGATGGTGTGGGTTCGGTAAATTTTTTACGAATATCAAATCAATATCAATTTATCTGGGATGCCTGTAGAAAAAGATGTGCTCGATTATGTTTGCAACATGGTGTTGACGATTTATCTACACATATTCTTAGAAATGAAGATGGAACACTGTTAGATGTTATTTGATTGAGAGGCATTAAGTGTTTGGTATAAAGAAAAAATACGACTTTTATGTCGGCGGGCCGATGCGTGGTTACAAAAACCTCAATAAAGCTATGTTTGCGATGGTAGCGCATATTCTTAGGACCAAAGGTTTTACTGTGTGGAGCCCATCCGAACACGACGGTTATCTCAAACTATCATTTGCCCAATGTATGACGGTTGATCTTAACGCAGTTATAAATCAGTGTCGGAAGATAGTTTTACTCCCAGGATGGAAGGATTCGCTTGGTGCGAATATGGAAGCCTTTTCTGCATTTGCTTGTGGGAAAGAGGCTGTTGAGGTAGTACCGAACGAGAATAATACCGACTTTGATCTTGAACCCCTAAGTCTTAGTGAATATCGCTTACCATATCAAACAGGTAAAACCCGTCAATTTAATCCGCACGAATGTGATCTGGATTCATTTGAACCGACTCGATGATAGGGGTGATATAGATTTCATAAAAATAATGTAAACGTTTTTTGTCACCAAATCCTATACACACAAAAATGAAGGCAAGAATGCCAAGACTGATCCATAATTTTTTCATCACATCTCACCTTTGTGATTTACTTATTCTTTCTTGAATCCCAAATAACATTTAATACGGGAGTGTTTACAATATCATCAGCCACTATGGTAAAACGTCCGAATCTTTTCTTGCCTCTGACAATACCCCCAAAACAGTAATTAACAAGTTCAGTGCAACTGAATCTCAAACTGTCACCAAATTCAAAAGCAAAATCATAATCACGGCCTATGACCGTTTTAGCTCTTTTGATCGCTTCGTCGCAGTACTTTTCTGGTGCTCGTAGAACAATCATATGATCAGTCCGCATGAAGTCTATTAGATCATCTACTACGATTCCGTCGCTGATAGCGTGCACAACTTTGTTGTCTTGCCCGTCAATTTCGCCCACATACACTCCAGCATGGTTCCACCAGCCAGGCAGTAAGAATTTATCAACATAACCCTCAAACCGTCTAATTAGTATGTCTCCTGGCTGGATTATTTGCTCGACATCACGATAATGCTTACCTTTCAACCTGAATGTGGTGGCATTGATAACGAACCAAAATGGATGTAGCATACCGGCCCATTTGATGTCTCCGATAAAACGGAAAATCCATTTCTTTAGCTTAAATCCAATTGTCTCTTTCATTTTACCTCCTTTTCGGCTATCATATTATACACCCCGAATAGTCCGTAGCCAGATTTTCCCATTTGTCGGGATCGGAGTCTGCTTGGTGATGACAATTTTTACAGAGATACAGTAAAAGAAATGGTCTAGAATGATCTGGATGATGACCATCAACACTTAGGTCTGATCCACAGAACTCACATTCTTCCAATGGGATTATTTTACCTGATTTTATAGCCCGACGCACGAGGGAGCGGGCAAGATTTTTCTCTGGGAATTTCTCTTTGTCTTTTCTTACGCTAATAGCGGTAGGGGTACTTGGTTCACATCGTCGTTGATCATTTACTATAGCAGAGGCGCATTTACGACTACAAGCATGTTGTTTTCCCATTTTTTTGGTTTGTTTAATACGTTTTATATCTTTGGCGAATATTTGGTGACATTTTGAACATTCAACAAATGCACTCTGTGATTTAAGGATTTTGATTGGTGTTGTTAAAACATTTTTCAATGGTAATCCGCGATTGAGACGTGCGATAATAGTCTCTTCGCATATTCCGGTTTCTTCTGCCCAGGCAGCTATGCACTGACTCTTTCCATTATATGTTTCTATGTGATTATTATTTTTGTTTCTGGCTTGTTCTTTTCTAGTAGCCCACCGGCAGTTTTCTTTGTAGTAACCTTTATCATTATTAATTCTGTCGATGGAATATTCTGGAGGACATTCTCTCATATCGTCCAAAAAATTTTGGAATTTCGACCATCGTTCACAAACTTTAATTCCACGAGCACCATAGTATTCATATCCTTCTTTGTTTGGATCGACACATCGTCTAGTCATGTTAACCCACGAGTTGTAGGTTCTAGAATTTTTTCCATTTTTGGTATGATTATGTTTAGTAAATCTTTGTTGGGTTTTTTCTTTTAATAGACATCCGCAACTTTTAGTTCTGTTTTTCTTTAGACTAGAACCAATTACCATAGTTTTTTCGCCACAATCACATAAACACAACCACTTATAGCTTCCCCATTTATCCTTTTCGGCTCGTTTAATTACAGTTAGTCTTCCGAATCTTTTTCCTATTAGATTAATGAGTTTGGGCATATCATTGCCACCTTTCCCAACGGTCCTTATAGCTTTGGCTATAATTTTTGGCTCGTTGATCAATATCGATCGAGTGGGCCACTATCTCATGGTACAGAGTTTGTATTTGTTTGATGGGAGCATTTTTGGGGAGATTGGTTGTTTCTGCCGCAATAGTAGATTGTGCTTGTAAGTCTTTGTACATCTCAGACACTCTTTTAAGTGGTAGTTCACCACGTTTGATCATAGCCAGATTCTTTACTTGTTGACTTGGGAATGTCATCTTGCCAGTCTGCATCAATTCTATCAATTGTCCAAGCAGACGTATGGTGTGGCAGGCGCTAGACGTACAATAGCCATGGCGTTCGATTTGGGCCTTACGCTTCGCTCCTAGTTTGCGTCTTGCGGGTCGGGTTTCTCTCTGGCGTTTTATGAATAACAAGCGAATGATTTCATCCATCTCTTCTTTTTGTGGATGGAATATCTGGCGAATATCCTCGATTATTTCGTCTTCGTTGGGTGTACGTTTGATCGGGACGAGTTGTGTGCCGGTTACCTTTTGCCATTCAGATTGTGCGTATCCACTAATGCGACGAGTGAAACGTTTACAGGCGAATAATGACCGATTACGAAGAACAATTCCGCCTATATCGCTGCGCTCTATGATATTTGTTTCTGGGGCGAACAAAATTTCGTAGGCTGTTGGATCACCAAGTATTAATAGTTCAAAGAATCGTTTGATGGAGTATATAACAGTATCTGGTTCTCTGAGAATATGATGTTCAAAATTGTTAAGACCTGCCAGGTATTCAAATGGGGGTACTATAAAACCACGGTAGTCGTAATCACTGTTGAGCGTATCAGTGCCATATAAGCGAGACCCAGCCATAATGAGAAGGTCTGGTTTTTCCAATTTGCTTTTTAATTCATTTTCTTGATTCATCGATCTGCATTTTCTTGATAACTGCTTTTACTTTAGAAATACACTGATAATGATCGGCGATAAACACTTCCACAAAATCATTGGGATTTAGAGGTGCTGGAGCTTCATAGTCGTAATCTATGAAACCTACTTCTGGTAAAATTTCGATAATGCGATGTTTAATAACCTCGATTTGATGACAGGCTTGTGGTATCGTAATAATGGGTTCTTGAGGGGGAGGCATACCATTTTCTTTTGCAAAACGACACGATGCGTTATGTACCTTTTCTAGAGCGGCGAAACCAGTTATTGATTGCCATCTATTAATTAGAAAATCAATCAATTGTTTGCGATCATTATGGCGAGTGATCATATTACACTCCAGTTATTTTTTGATATCATTTTTCATTTCATCTATACAATCAGAAGCAAGACCCCACAGGTCTTCAGATCGATCACTGATAGTTTTTAAATTGAAATTGCGTCGTATTTTTTGGTTTTTATTATTATCCGATGTTTTTATAATCATAGAAACAAACAAAGTTTCGTGGAAATATGTGCTTTGTAATATCCAATCTTTAGGAGAATTTGCCCACAACATGTTCTCAAATAACTGCATGAGTTCCGGCTTGGATATTTTAGCCATTGTCATCACATTTTTCCCACTGTTCTTTCCACTCATTTGGGTGATGATCATAATGTTGTATCATATACGACAGATATAATAAACTATCATTGACAAACGGAGCAAGGCTTTGACCGAGTGTATACATTTCTTCCCAAGTAAACCATCCTACCCCGATTATGTCTTCGCATGCCGGTTTCAATTCTCCATGCCATTGGTCGCAGAAAAAAACCTGGATGCTATAATTGTCCAGGCATATATGGAATAGCTTACGTAACCGTTTTCCTTCGAGTCCAACTTCTTTTTTTAATTCCCTATTGGCTGCATCAATGGATGTTTTGTCTTCTGGATCAATCTTTCCACCTGGGAAAACCCAAGTTCCGCTCGCATGATCAGTTAGTGATCGTTGAGCGAGTAAAAATCGGTCATTTTTCCGCAAAACTATCCACGTCACTTCGGTCATTGTGATTACCCTTTCTTTTGTTAGGGAATACCAATATGATTATACACCAATTAATCAGTTACCTATTATCTCCTTCACCTTTCAGTGTTCCCATCTGTTTACGTTTTAAAAGCTTTTCTATATTTGCAACACAAATATCTTCTAATGTCCAATTGCATCGATGGGCGATTTCTTCAATACATGTTATAATATGGGATAAATCGTTAGGTATCTCTACATACCTTTCCGTTTCATTTAGTCGGCAATCATGTTTGTAGTACCAGTTTTCGAGAGCGGTTGCGAGTGCAATTGCGTGGCGATTCATATGTAGTACTAGTTGAAACCAATTGAGACCACGGATTTGATGGAAGATAAAAGCTCCTCGCATTTCGTGCATCATAATTAAATCATGATTGGTGTCACAACATATGTTCGCAAGATACCAACAACAATCACCAAGTTCCTTTGCAATAGCATTTGCCCGATCAGGTTTCATTTCCCAATTATCGTCGCGGATAAGCTTTTTGATTTTCTCAGTTATTTCACCACATTCACCCACAATGCCCAGAGCAGGATATATCATCTTACTACCGTCTATGTCGAGGTAGATTGCAGTACTTCGGGCCTTTTCCTGATATTCACGTAAGTTCATTACTCGGTTTCCTCTTCTTCTACTTCGTGTTTACCTAGTTTCATAGTTGGTTGCCATTTAGAGGTCGGAGTTTCTGTGGCGTAATATTTATATGGATCATCTAGAGTCGCGAGAATCCAATCTGCTAGTCCTTGACGGACAGCATCTTCTGCGGTAAAGATGGTATCGTGCGAACATAATTCTTCAATCTTCCCTATTGTAATGCGAGGTTTTGCAGCTTTCATTCTGCCAAGATAGATTTCATACATTTGTTGTCGTGATTTAGTAGCAAATTTTGCCCATGCTTCAACAGATTTACATGTACCGCTCAAGTTATCGAATCCATCATGAATCATAAAAGTACAATGGGGAGCAACTATCCTTGAATCACATGCTTGAATGATGATCGATCCCATCGACATTGCATATCCCCAGCAAATACCATAAACATGTGCTATAGAAGCTCTGATAGCGTCGTACACAGCCATACCATGAAACCAATCACCCCCAAGATTATTCATATGAACGAATATAGGTTTGCTAGAAATGCGATTTAAGTGAGTAATGGCCTTAATAAAAAATTCAGCCATTTGACAATCTGTGCCCGATTCTCCTTCTCCATCCATCATTTCGGCATCATGTGATCCGACATGGATCATTCTTTGAGACGGCAGATAGGAGAAGTCAAACCATCTATCAATATCTTCTCGTGAATAATTACTCATTACTTTCCACCTGTTTTACTCGCCACCGTCACCACTTTCCTGAATGTATTTTATTTCACAGTATTGACATTTTTTCGCATTACCCTCTTTACCATAACAGAATGGACACAATGTTTTTATTGGATTTGATACGACATGCAACGACAAAATTTTGTCGATACATTGGTCACATATTTGTATACCTCCAAATATTTGTCGCATTCCATCCATAGACTGAGATTTTCCACAAGTATCACACAGTAGCCTATTTATCGATGATTTTTCGAATCTTTTCGACAACCATGCGAAAATGACCGAAATATAATTCGATAAAATCACCCCGAGTCCATTTAAATCCATCCATTATCTCCGGTTGACTACGAATAACATCGCTCCATTGTGGTAGTTCCTTACATAAAGAGTTTTGAATAATCTTTTGGTCATCAAGTGTTTGTGTATCGAAGATTACCGGTCGTCCAACAGTCCTTTGTATTCGCCCCATAAGACCACCAACATTCTTTTGGGCCTTCATCTTGGATACCTGTTCTCCAATATCAATTGTAGCATCCCATTTTTTAAGCAATTTTATAACCGTTTCTTTATTCACAAAATTTCCCCCACATTATCATTGTCCATGCCCGTTTTATATTCCACTCCTCCATGTTTTGAATTGGTTATTGTTGTTTCTATTTCATATCCACATTGTTCTAACATTGTGTACGCATGGGTTATCATCGTATACGCAATTTTAAATTTATCTTGTGGAGAAATAGTCAAAGAGTTATTAAGCAGAGCAGCACGGCTAACCGTATCGACCAATTCCAATATATCTTCTGGAGATAGCTGACGAATCTGTTGAAACGTGTCAGGTTCAATCGTCATTTGGATTATCCTCTATTAGTTTTTTCATATGATCCTTAGCTTCATCCACTCTATCATGAAATTCTTGCGACTTATCCGCTACTTCATCTGGTGTGTATCCTACGAATGTAAGTTCCCAGAAGATACTAGTAATGAAGCACCAGAGTGTGGGTTGTATTGTTAATTCAAACCCGGTACGATGAAAATCTCGGTCAGATTCGACAAACGGGGGATGGAATGAAACTTTGGGCGAGACACGAATAGGGAGGTGTTGGAGGTTGTTGACCGAGGTGAATTCGATTGCATATCCAGAATCTTCCTTTTTGCAATCATCTCCACACTCATGAGAGCAGGTATGTGCCAGTGGACAAAGTGGACCGATTCCATGGAAGCCCATTAAATTAGACATTTCACCAATCTTAGGATCGTCCCAATAATTTTTGTCGTTATCAAGAATATCTCCGTGGTTTTTCTGGTCTGTTGGTTTACCACCTTTTTTCACAACGCGAGTATCATAATCACAACGCCAATAAAGTTCCAAATATTCGAGGTCTTTTTCATCATCCGGGTCTCTTTCTAGATTTATTTGATCCCAAAAGGCGGTGAATTCCGGCATTCCAAGTGTTGCGCATATGCCTGGAACTATTATATCCGCCTGATAAACCAAACGAAACAAGTCATAGAGAGTGAAATCCTCTGCTATTTTATCTATCTGCCATTGTAGGTCGGTAGGGACAAATCCATCCCTGGCGTATTCTTTCGTCAAACAGATGTCGTTACTCATAACCTACTCCTAAATGTTCCGCTGTTTTTTGGATAATCGGTTCACTTACTTCGATTCCGACACAGTTTAATCCTAGCCGCTGACACACTATCGCAGTTGTGCCGCTTCCGATAAATGGATCGAGCACACGACCATGTGGACGGCAGTGGCCTTGGATGATACGCTCTACGAGGGATTCGGGTAACTGAGTTGGTATCCATTTTCTTCTTTCTTTGAACGTGCCGCAAACACGGGGGAATTCCCATACGTTATGGGGCATCTTACCACCCTTCGCGGCTCTCTTGTCGTTGTATTTTGTTTGCCTGGCGCTGGGCACTTTAATCTGCTCTGGTCGAACGAAATCCGAGTTGAGCCAATATACTGGACGATAGCATAATCCGTATTTACCCCTTCCTGTTTGGTCTTGCCCAAATGTATAGTACCACTGCAATCTTTGAATTAGTGGGATACCAACGGATTCGATGGCGTTTTCTACAATTTTAGTCCATTTTTCATTGAACGTAAAAAAGATAGGTCCATCAGTCAAACCAGCCGTTATACTTAACCAGAGCAGAATGTTAGCTTCATATTCTTCTGTTGACTGTCGATCTTTAAATCCATCATATTTGAGACCGATGTTATCTGGGGGGTCGCAAATAATCAAATCCACCTTCTCGATGGTAGAAACAGGAATTAACTCAAATTTGCCGTGTATCAGCTTGATCATCTATAGGACTCCGCGTTTTGTTTTGCCACAAACCTTTCCACACTCTATTATACGTACAACTAGGGGGTATGTTCCAGAAAAAATTAAAAAAAATGGAACGTTTTCGCGAAAATGTCCTCCCTATATATATGGAGGGATGTTTTTATCGGACGTTAAATAAAAAACGTTATTGTGTATAATTTTGAGGGTGATAGAAATGAGTGACAAGAAAACTAAGGTCGAATGTCGTTTGGTGACCCGTGGAACAGAGAAAGCGAATGCCAATGCTATTGATGATCTGGCTATTCCTGATCCGGAACCGGATGTTGGTGAACAAATAATTAAGAAAGAAATGGAAAAGGGTACAGAGGATGACAGTTAGTCAGGAAATTCTCGACGAAGCCGGTCCTATTATTGGGCGATTAGCCAAGTCTCGTAGTGCCAATGGTTCATTTGCATATTATGAGAAAACAGATGTTTATCAAGAGGTTTGGTGCATGTGCCTAGAAGCTTTAGAGAGATATGATCCAAAGATAGGACCAATCGAAAATTATCTTGTCCGACATGTTACTAATCGTCTCAAGAATCTAAAGAGAGACAGATATTTTCGTCCAGGTTCAGACATACCCACTTCTGGTCTTGCTCGTACTAGAATGAATTTAGTAAATGCTTTACCACTTGATGGAGATATTGGAGAGAAGGGCGTGTTTTTGTGTTCTGCATCAACTAATGTTGATCCGGCTGAATATATTATGTGTAGTGAAACTTTACTTTATATTCGACAACGATTGCCGGAAAATCTTAGTGAGCCATTTGAAGAATTAATTTGTAATAATAAGGTTTGTCGTACATTGGTTGAAGAGATAAGACAAAAAGTTGCCGAGATTTTGATTTCAAGGGGTGATGATGATGTCGGAGGCTAAAAACAAGAGATTATCCTCTAACTCCAAGGCGTTGAAAATTCTTATCGATTGTATTAAGCAAAATTTATCCGACGAGAGTACTCAACAACGATTAATAAAAGAATGTGGATATAAATGGACGATAGATACGATTCGTCGTAGACGTAGGGCCATGGGGGTGAAAAAGAAATCCGGTAAACCAACGGATACAGATATGATAGATACCCCCATGTTGGAAGCATTGCCATATGGGCTTACCGATTCCGAAAAAGCCAATTGGTTTAGAAATCAACTTAAAAAGACTCATCTATACAGAACTATAAATAAACAATTTGAATCAGAAGAAGTTTCTGTATACATGGAGGATTTTGGACTTTTGTGTTGTCAATTTGAAGATATTGTTATTAGTGAGTTCATGCAAGTCGATGATTTTTTGAAACACAGGATTCTGATAGATCAACAGCTTATTATGAAAAAATCACTACAACGGCAAATTGATGAGTTACAAGTATGGTTCATTGCTAATCCGAAGGCTGATGATGAAAATAAGGATACAATTAAATTTCGTATTTTACAACAAAGACAATTGGATGATAAGTATCGATATCTCAAAACCATCAATGATCGCTATGATGCTCTCGTAAAAGAAAGACAGAAAATATATAGTAGTTTATGTGCTACTCGTAAAGATCGTATAGAAGAACTTAAGGGTGGCAAAGCAACGTTTTTTGAATTAGTGAGCAAGTTACAGCATTCGCAAAATGAAAGAGATAGACAGGGAAGATTTGCAGAATTAACAAAATTGGCTTCTAATGATATCAAGAATGAATTTCGTAAACCAATTAAATTTCCCGACGGTAGTATAGAACCCGTTATTATGGATGCTGAGACTGATTTTGGAGAAGAGGAATATGAATAAAAGTGCTTTATATATTTCACGTCCCGGTGCGACATCTCAGATGATACAACAGGGATATGTTGATGCTTTGCGATATCTTGGTTGGAAAGTGTATGTTGGAGACCCCAAGTATAAATTATGTTGTCGCGAATGGATTGAGGAACATGGAATTCAATTTATTATGACTCACTCCAGATATGGTATGAGGCAATTACCTATTCAGGTTATTAACGACAATAAGGTAACAGTTGCTGTTGAGGCTTTGCCCTTGAACCCAGCTAATATAACGATTGATGGGCCTTATGAATTTGCTCATGATGATGAGCCAGATTTGATCAAAAAAATTCAAAATGTTATAGTTCACACCCGTTTGCAGCCAAACGTATGGTCCGAATACATGTGTGGGTGGAAAAACAATGATATCGAGATTGTACATATACCAGCGGCTGGGAATATTGTTAAAGCATTACCCAAGACATGTTCAACACTAACTGATGTTGCAATGGTTGCTAACTTTAATCACAGACAGGGTATCATGAAGAAACTGATTGAACCATTGTTCAAACGGCTCGATTTACTTGGTTATTCCTATCAGGCATTTGGTGACAAGATTTGGCAACTTGCTGGTCTTAATTATAATGGTCCATTGATTGGCGACATCACCAAATTAGCTCATGTCTATGCAACTGCCAAGGTATGCCCGAATGTCCACACGGAAAGACAAATTGGTCTTCAGGCGTGTATCAATGAAAGATCATTTATGATTCCACTTTGTGGTGGTATTCAGGTATCTGATAATCCTATGGTTGCTAAATATCTTGGATCACATTGTGTAATAGCTACCAGCACAACTGATTTTATGAATAAAGTTATTGGTCTGATAGAAGATCAGTCACAGCGTTTTGACAAGATAAAAGCCAGTGTAGAGTATGTGGCTCATCGACATACGTACTTTAATCGTTTGGCGGATTTATTCAATGCTATGGGACTACTTGGACTTGGTGATGAGATGGAAACTAATGGACAAAGAGCAGCTATACAACACTGCTGGAAAATGAATGCTATGTTGAGTGCTGAGGAAAGGAGTGTACCTTATGGGGAACAAGTCGTCGGAAAAGTGTAATTTGAGCAAATTGACGGATTTGACCAATAAAAAATTTGAAAGATTAGTTGTTATCCGACACTCAAGTGTTCGCAAAGGTGGGCATATTTGTTGGTTGTGTAGATGTATTTGTGGTAAAGAGGTAACTGTTACGAGTAGTAACCTTAAGAATAATACAACTAGAAGTTGTGGATGTTTAAGAATAGAAAAAACAAAACAACGGTCAACAAAACATGGTCATGGGGGTAGGGGAAAGCAATCTACAACCTATGTTTCATGGAGCAATATGATTCGAAGATGTGGTGACCGTAGTTGTCTAGCATATCATAATTATGGTGGTCGAGGAATAAGAGTTTGTAAGCGTTGGAGAAATTTTCTGAATTTCTTAAAAGATATGGGTGAATCGCCAAGTCAACGTCAAATCGATCGTATAAATAATAACAAAGGATATTACAAAGAAAATTGCAGATGGGTTACTGCTAGAATAAATAGCAGAAATCGACGCAATAATCATCTAATTACTCACAAAGGGAAAACTCAATGTATAGTTGATTGGGCTAGTGAATGTGATATTAAAAGAAGTACTTTGTGGGCAAGACTTCATTTATATGGTTGGTCAGTAGAAAAAGCATTAACAACTTCTGTCAAGAAGAGGAAAACAAGATGACAAAAAATACAAAAGCACTGAATTTGCAAAAACGACTTCGGGGTGTCACAATGCCGATTAATCGTAAGCGAACGAGGTGGGGTAGAAATTGGCTTTGTTTGTGTGGTAGCAACAAGAAATACAAAAATTGTTGTATTAATGATGTAGATGGTCTTACAGTTTATGATAGTAATGCTAAGACTGAAGAACTATCCACAGATGTCCAAAATATTGTTGATTTTCACAGAAAGGAAGGTGTAAAGAAAAATGGATAAGATTGCACTAATAACAGGTACGACTGGGCAGGATGGTAGTTATCTATCAGAATTGTTGTTGGAGAAAGACTATAGGGTTTATGGATTGATTCGTCGGTCATCCGTTAATACTACTGAAAGAATTGTTCATTTTCAGAATCATCCTAACTTTAAGTTAGTTGAAGGGGATATTACGGATTTTTCATGTATGCACCGATTGATTTCAGGAATTCAACCCGATGAAATTTATAATTTGGCTGCGATGAGTCATGTTGGTGTTTCGTTTGATCAGCCTATCACTACGTGTCAAATTAATGCAGTGGGTCCACTTAATATGCTAGAATCGATTCGTCAGTCTTCACCACATAGCAAATTTTATCAAGCCTGCCATGACACGGAGACAAAGGTGGTTACTGTTGATGGAATTAAATCATATGACAAGATTTGTGTTGGTGATCGTGTTTACACACTTAATGAATCGACTGGGTGCGTTGAAATAAAACGGGTGGTTAAAAAACTGATATATGACTACGATGGGAAGATGGTTTCATTAAAGGGTAGAAGGATCAACCAGCTAGTTACACCTAATCATAGTGTTCTGTTGAGGAATGATGATGGATGTATTGTTAGGGAACAAGCTAGTAATGTGGCGTCACTGTTTCCCTATAGTCGAACTAGTAAATATTCTATTCCTATGACATCAAATCATTTTTCAGAGAGTTATGTATCAACCGTTAAGTTATCAGAACTAGCGAACAATAATTTTGCAGATAATTGTTCTGTTAATTTAATTGACGAAATAAATGCCGAATGTTTCTATTATCTTCTTGGTTTGTATATTGGGGATGGTTATTTTGCTTCCTCTAGTAAAAGAAAAGTTAAATTCGTTAGAAATACTCTTAGTGGAAAGATGGGGACAACTAGAAACAAAAGTTTTGATGGTAAATTTGTTGCAGAAAATATGGATCGCGATATTGAGTCTGGTGGTAAAAGTAGCTATATTCTTTTTGCTGTTCCAGAACCAGATAAAGCAAGGAATAAATTACTGAAATGTCTCAATAAACTTGGATTAGATTTTAGGGCCAAAGATATTACAATAGAATTATCCTGTTCGGCTTTAGCATCTGTATTCCGTTTGTGTGGAACAAAATGTAAATACAAAAGTATTCCAGATTTTGTTTTTTCCATACCGATAAGTTTACAACAGCGAGTATTTGAGGGATTAATAGACAGTGACGGTTATCGAAGAGGGGGTGGTGTTACACAATATTTTACAACAACATCAGATCAACTAGCTGTTGATTTTATTAGATTATGCGCAAATGTAGGAAAAAATTGTTCATACAATTATGCTACGCCGAATGTGACACAAATATGTGGACATGATGTTACTCCTAGTAAAAGTTATGCATTTACCATTGCGGGAAAATCCACAAATAAACTTTATACAAAAAACATAAGCCGTGTTCCATATAGGGGTAAGGTTTGGTGTTTGTCTATGGAAGATAATCATAATTTTTTGATTTCCAGAAAGGGAAAACTGGCCTTTTCGGGGAATTCAACATCAGAACTTTTTGGAGAAACGGATATCGCTCCTCAATGTGAAACAACACCTATGGTACCCAATTCGCCATACGCTGTTGCCAAGCTATACGCACATCAACTTGTTGGTTTATATCGTCGAGCATACGGTATTTTCGCCTGTGCGGGTATTCTATTTAACCACGAATGCATTTCTACTAATACACCGATATTCATCAAACGACATGGTATGATAGATATTATTCCCGCAGGTGATTTACATAATTTTGATACAGAAACGAATAAGCCACAGACATTTGAGACACGTGATACTTATATCTGGGATCAGGATGGTTGGACAAAAATCAAGTGGACGACAGTCACAAAAACAGATGAGCAAAACAGTGATCATCGGATGATTTGTATTAATTCTCGCGGTGGTTCTTTTAATGCAACGGCTCATCATAAAGCATTAGATGAAAATGGGCAAGATATTAGAGTTGATCATTTGAAGAAAGGGTCTTTGGTGTCGCTAGTTGAAACAATGCCACGAGAGACATCCGATACAATAATCATATCAGAAAATCTCACTCCAGAATTTGCTGAATTATTAGGATATCTTGTCGGTGATGGATATGTGTCAATTGATCGCCAAGTTCAATTTACGAATAATGATAAGAACATTAGAGATCGTGTAGCATATTTGTGGAAAACTATATATAATGGTACACACAGAACTTATTGTTGTGAATCTGGTTTTGGAGGGAAATCTACACAACTATATCTTGGAGGAATAAATAAGGAACAAAGAGTTAAATTAAGAAATTTGATATATTCTGGAAATAAGAAAAGAGTTCCATCTATTATTTTGAATCTCAGCAAAGTATGGAAAGATTTTATTGATGCATATTATCAATGTGACGGGCTGAAGAGTCCAGTTACAAGATGCACATATTTATATCAGAGTTTTAAAACTAATTCGTCCATTTTAGCTTCTGGTCTGATTTATATAATTAATCAATTAACTGGACAATCTTTTAATATTAACACATATTTTAACAGAGATGTATTGACATATCACGTAAATTTTCATTCGCCGAACGATACTGGCAAGGGACTACATCTACGTAGATTGACTAATGAAGTAACAAAAATAATTGAATTGCCAAGAGAAGATTATGTTTTGGATATTGAAACGGAATCTGGAACGTTTAATTGTGGTGTTGGGATGTCTCATGTTCATAATAGTGAACGTAGGGGTGAGGCTTTTGTTACTCGTAAGATCACAAAATATGTTGCAATGCTTCAGAATTGGATGGATGTTAACAGTGGATTTCCTCGTATAGATGTTGATGTTCTTCCATTGGCTTTGGGCAATATCGAAGCTAAAAGAGATTGGTCACATGCTGAAGACATGGTTCGTGGTATGTGGTTGATGATGCAACACTCGAAAGCCGATGACTATGTATTGGGGTCTGGCGAGACTCATACTGTAAAAGAATTTCTACAATTGGCATTTGATTCTATTGGACTAGATTATAGTGACTATGTAATTATTGATCCTGCATTTTATCGTCCGGTAGATGTTAATCTGCTTCATGCTGATCCTAGTAAGGCAAAAACAGTTTTAGGATGGGAGTCAACTATTTGTTTCGGTGAACTAATTGATCGAATGATTCAGAGCGATTACAAGGCGTTGGTTGAATGCCCCGTTTAATTTTGCCGACATACACAGTAATTCGTGATACGAGAGAACAAGAAGGTTACGGGTGGACCTTTAGTGCGCACGTGCCAGATCGCCGTCCCCCCAGATGTGAAGGTATGATCATAGATACTCTTCAGACTGGGGATTATAGCCTTGTAGGTTACACCGATATTTTAGCTATTGAGCGCAAGGCCGATTTTGCGGAGCTTTGGGGTAATTACGGAAGTAAAAAACGATCGGCATTTGAGGCTGAGATGGAGCGCATGTCCACTATGAAATATCCGTATATTATCATTGAGTCATCATTTACACCAGATATTATGGAATTATCTCCACCTCAATTTACCAAAGGAGTACCCGGTAAGTCATTAGTGCGATGGTTAATGCATTTATCAATTAAATATGGCGTACACCTTATTCCAGCAGGAGCTTGTGGTCGCAAAATAGCTCAGATGATTTGTGAAGAAGTAGTTAGGGTTGAAAAAGATCGATGGATTTATCAAGAACCTAAAGGAAAATCCGAAGGGGATTGTTTTGGTTTCTAGAATGACTAGAAGATTTAGGACGTGGTCTGATATGGATGTTATCTATGGACAGTAAGACTAAGATTGCTCTTGATGAATTATTATATGGTGCGCAAGGAAAGTATGGACATCTGTTTCCATTCCGTGATCGTGTACCTACTATAGATCGACATATCTTTACTGACTTAAAGCAATCAAAAAATCCATTGAATGAAGTTGTTTTAAGCAAAATGTTAGATATTGATTATATTGGATGGACGGCCAAGGTTATTCTCGGTATAGATTTATTTCCAATTCAAATTGCCACACTTCAGATGATGTGGAATACTCCTTTCCCGATGCTTATTGCTTGTCGTGGTGGTAGTAAATCCTACATGCTTGCTGTATATTCAGTTCTTCGGGCTTTGCTTGATCCTGGTACAAAAGTTGTGATCGTTGGCGCTGGCTTACGTCAAGCCAGGTTGGTATTCAATTACATAGATACTATGTGGAGTGATTCTCCAATGCTTAGGGGTATTGTTGGTAAAGGGAAGAAAGCTGGCCCAAGACAGAATGTGGACCTCTGCTATTTTACTATTGGAGACAGTATTATCTATGCGCTGCCAATGGGAGACGGTTGCAGTGACACTTTAACTTGTGTAACATACAAAAATGGGTTTGGAAGAATATCCGACGACCAAGTTTCTGGACAAACAAATAAAACTACCGTAAAAAGATATAAGGAAATTTGGGGTAATGGCAAATTTAGACTAAGTGATGAGTCCTATTGTAATGGAAAATCAAAAACTAAAAAAATAAAAACACATCATGGATTCGAATTCAACGCCACTAATAACCACAAACTAAAGATTGTTAGAAATCAAAAGATTGTATGGGTAAGAATGGATGAGATGAAACTTGGGGATAGGGTCCTCATAGATCGTTCTCTTAGGTGGCACGATGGGAATTCCGGAGTATCACAAGACGAAGCATATGCTCTCGGCTTATTAGCTGGAGATGGAAGTTATACGGTTCCGGGGAGGATTGGCTTTGCTACACAAGACGAAGAATTGGCTCTTGCTGTTCGCAACTTGGTTCCAATAAGACAAATACCATCAGATCCAATGCACTGGATATTATCCAGCAAGCCACAAAGGGATAATTTATTTGAAAAATTTGGAATAGATACAGACCATCTTAAAACCAAAGACAAGCAATTTCCATCCACCATTCTTAAATCTCCACGTAATGTAACATCAGCATTTATCTCCGGTCTGTTCGACACAGATGGTACTGTTCAGGTTACGACAGAACGCGGGGGTACTCAAATAGGAATAACTTTCCACAACACTAGTAAAGAACTTGTTAGACAACTTCAATATATCCTACTTCATTATGGTATTGTTGCTCATGTAAAATCCAGAAAACGTAATGAAAAATGGGAAGAGTGTTATGAATTATCTATAACAGGAAGAGACGTAGCTACATTTGCTACTAAAATTGGGTTTAGATTGAAAAGAAAACAAGATAAACTTCTTGCAGGAATTGAAAAGAAGAAGCGATGGATGGATCAAGGCGACTCAATCCCCAACGTTTTGGATGACATGATTGATATCTCCGAAAGTCATAGAGCCAAACATGGAACTGGTAACTGTGTATCAGTTTGTGTTGGAAGATTAAAAGTTAAGAAATCAGCTAGTAGACCATTGGTCGAGAATTTCCTAAGAGTATATGGACATATCGATGATCCCCGTATCAACTCTATTCGTCGTCTTGTTGATCCAGATACTTATTATGATGAGATTGTATCTATAGAAGATGATGAATGCGTAACTTTCGATGTGCATGTTCCAGATGGTCACGAGTATTGTGCCAATGGATTCCACAGCCACAATACAAAAATTCGTGGGTTTAGGGCAAATGTTGTTATCGCAGATGAATTCGCATCAATTCCAGAAGATGTTTTTGATGTAGTTGTTCGTGGTTTTGCAGCTACTTCCAAAACTCCCGTTGAAGAAGCGAAAAAGATTGCTTTTGATAAACAGCTTGCAAAGATGGACTTACCGGCAGATATCAAGAAAAAATTAATTATCGATGATGGTAAGATGCATGGCAACCAGATTATATATTCTGGTACTGCTTATTATGCATTTAACCATTTTTCTAAAAAACATGATATGTGGCAAGGTATTATTCGCAGTAAGGGTGATCCGGAGAAAGTTGCTCAGATTTTTGGAGGGGATAATCTTGTTCCAGATAGCTTCAATTATAAAGATTATTCTATTATTCGAATTCCACATACCCATCTCCCAGAAGGTCTATTAGATTTAAGACAATTAGCACATGCTAAAGCAACTTTACCTCGTAATATTTATCTTATGGAATATGGTGCTATTTTTGTAAAGGATTCTGATGGATTTTATCCACGTAGTTTAATAGAAGGATGTACTGTTGGGCCAAATAAACCAATTGAGACACCGGACGGTGCGGTAACATTTACTCCATCAATGAGGGGAATTAAGGGGCCTAAATATGTAATGGGTGTTGATCCCGCTGCCGAGCGAGATAACTTAGCCATAACAGTAACTGAAGTTTGGTCCAACCATTATCGAGTAGTTTACTGTTGGTCTGTTAACAAAAAGGAATTCATAAAACGTAAGAAGCGGGGATTAGTAACCGATGATGATTATTACGCCTACTGCTGTTCACGAATTCGTGAAATTGTTCGATTGTTTGGTCCGGTTCGGATAGAAATGGATAGTCAAGGCGGTGGATACGCTGTAGCTGAATTGCTCCGAAACAAAAAATTACTTAACATAGATGAAGGAGATTTTCCCATATATGAAGTCATAGATATTGATGATCCGAAACACACCGATGGAGAGACTGATGGACGCCACATTTTACATCTCATTGCACAAAGTAATGAATCAAATCAGCAAGCTAATATTGCCTTACACAAAAGTTTGGAAACTCGCACTTTATTATTTCCAGCTTTTGATAGTGTAAAAATGTATTCTGCCATCGAAGCCGAAAAGACTATGGGGGTTATTTTTGATACTTATGAAGAAAATGTATTTAATCTTGAAGAATTAAAGAATGAACTTTGCACTATTCAGATGAGTGAAACCCCAACAGGAAAAGAGAGATTTGACACTCCGCAGGTAGTTCGGCCGGGTGCTGTTGAGGGTCGTAGTAGAAAGGGTAGACTTCGCAAAGATCGCTATACGGCTCTTTTGTTGTCTCACAAGTATATCTATGATACAGATATAGCTCCAGATGAAAATATTGATTACGAGGATGTAGCCGGGAATATAAATAAAAGAGAAAAACCTGGTAAAGATGAGGTTATGTATCGCGGATCGGGTGTTGGTGGGATGAAAAATGCTAATGCTGCTCGCCAAGGATATACTTTCAGAGCTATCAAAAGAGGTAGAAGAATCTAAAGTCGATGGTGTATAATTAGTGTGACCGTAATTGTATTGCAATGGTATTGATTTTTTGGAGGGCGAAATGGCAAAAAAGAAACCCAGTACCAATAAACCAAAAACTCTGACAAATAATTGTTTTTACACCAATAGTTCAAAAAATATTTCTAATCATACTCTTCCAGAAATATGTCATATTACACATGGAATTGCTCATCGTACTATAGCAACCGATGTTAGTCTTCGTGCTGGACATAATCGCCATGATTATGAGGCCCAACGTCCGAGTGACAAACTTCCCACAAAACACTCCGAGATTATTATGGCTTGTCAGGCTATTTATAGAAAAATTGGTATGGTTCGCAACATTATTGATTTGATGACGGATTTTGCAGCAGAGGGGCTGGAACTGCAACACACCACCAAAACCCAAGAGCGATTTTATAGAAAATGGGCTGTGAAGGTTGATCTACAAGGTAGAGCCCATGATTTTATGAAATTGTTAATGCGAGACGCAAACGTGATTGTTCGTCGCAAAAATGCACTTATTACTAAACCTGTCGCAAAAGAAATGACAAAGGGCGGCGTAGTCGGTATAGACCATGTCGACGAAACAAAAGTTGATGATCCACCAGAAAAAATTAAGACAACAAAGAAGAAAACCAATCGGAATGAGATTCCATGGAGATATATATTTCTTTCTCCAGTGACAGTTGAGAAAATTGGTGGAGAAGTAGGCAGATTTTTTGGTTCAGATGCACTCGGAATGCGTCTCCCACAATCTTTATCCAATGCCATTAGAAATCCTAAAACAAAAGCAGAGAAGGAACACATTAGAAAACTTCCACCAGAGGTTGTTAGGGCAGCTAAGAACGGTAGCAGGTTAGTAGGTTTAGATATGGACAAAATATATGTAGACTATTACAAAAAAGATGATTGGGAAGATTGGGGCACACCGTTTCTATATGGCGTTCTTGAAGATGTAATGTTCAAAGAAAAAATGCGATTAGCAGATATGGCTGCGCTTGATGGTGTTATCAATGTGATTCGTCTGTGGAAATTAGGCAAATCTGATCAACACATTCTTCCTGCACCAGCCTTGGTAGATAGACTAATCGGAATTCTTGAAGACAATACCGGTGGCGGGGTTATGGACCTTGTGTGGGATGATATGATTGATCTACAAATAGAATATCCCCCTACGGATAAGATTCTCGGAGCAGAAAAATATATAGGTGTTAATAGTGACATTGTTCGTGGTCTTGGTATTCCAGATTCCCTTATCGGCGGATCAGACCTTGGAACACGTAATGCTCAATCAGCTTTTGTTCAGCTAAAAACTTTGGTTGAACGCTTAGAATATGTGCGCAGTCGTGCTATTCGCTGGATGGAGGGAGAATTACGTCTAGTAGCTGATGCAATGGGCTTCAAAAAGATTCCTGCAATTAGCTTTGGTATTATGTCGTTGCGAGACGAAGCAGCAGAGAAGCAGTTGATAATCCAATTGCTCGATCGTGGTATTATTTCATCCGAAAAAGCTACGGAGGTATTCGGAGTAAATTATATGATAGAACTTGAAAGACTGAAATCTGAGCAAAAAACTAGAGATGATGAACCTGGTTTGTTAGAAAAATCAAATCCATATAACCGCCCATTCTCTATCATGGAAAAACAAAACGAACTAGATATTAAGCTAGAAAAGGTCAAGCAGCGACTAAATGGAAATGGGAACGACAGTCGTGACGATAACGGCGGCGGTGACAACCCAAGCGGGGATCAACCAAAAGATGAGGGCAATAATCCACCAGGACGACCACCGTCAACTAAAGATACGGGACCAAGGAACGAACGGACGCCTAGAACTCAATCTGTTTTACATATAGTAGCTGATGGGTTTTTGGATAAAATTGATCAATTGATTGATGATCCTTATTTAAAGCAACATAAAGTAAAGAATATGCGATCTCTAACCAAATCTCAGAGAACCGAATTGGATAGAACCAAGCGTGGTATCTTGTCTGTCTTGCGTCCTGATGATAAAGTGACGAAGGAACTCATAGCTGGAAGACTGAATACGGCAGGGAAAGGTGCTCGTCTTATGGAGGATCATTTCTGTGATCTTATGGTAAATTTCACAGCATCTACACAAAAGACACCCACTACCAAGGAGCGTCGAATATTGACTACTTTAGCGTGGGCCAACATGTTGCCGAACAATTAGGGGATTAGATATGGTGGAGTAACCATGTTTTGAATTTGATCGCCGTGATATGTGTGTTTGTAAACAAGGGTTTGAACTTAAGGGGGAAATGATATGGCAATTGTGAATGTTTCGTTGGATACGGATACTAGACTAGCAATTTTAACAATAAATGGTGTTTTGGTTCCAAGTGATGAATTCAATATAAGTAAATATTTGAAGTTTGATACGGTAGACGAATTTGAGATAAATTTTGGCTATACTATTGAAAATGTCGATGGTCATGGGATGAAGGAAAGGCGGCATTTTTATCTTCCTTCTCCAGAAGAACTTGCTACAGAAGCCCATTCTGAGCTTAATGAAGATGGATTCGCATCCAAGGCTGTTCATGACGATAAAAAGGCACGGGCCGATACAATTGATTTTATAAAGCAAGGGCGTAATCCAAGGTAGTATGTTGGTGAACGGTCTTTTATTTTATATGATTGAGTATACTTTTAATCTATGGTTGTGTATAAAACATACGATGGGAGGCTTTGGTGCGCATTTATAAAGCTGAGAAAGAAGCTGGTATAGAATTTCAGACGAATAAAGCTGGAAGTTCGACTGCATTTGTTACAGCACAGGTTCAGGTTGGCGATATCGAAAAATATTTCGATGGCATGTCTGTTGCTGATCTTGTGAAGACCACTTCTACTGTTCAAACTGTGGAAGAGCTTCTCGGTCGGGAACAACCGGATTTAGCACTTGTCGTTGCTATTCTTGTTAGTACGGGTTGGAATTTGAACGACGATATTTTTACACCCTATGAAGTTTGGAAGGCAAAGTCGTCGCCATTACATAAACCGATGAATGATAATCACCAAGCTGACAAGATTTTAGGTCACATTGTTCAGACAAGGGTATTGGACAAATCTGGCGATGAAATTGCAGTGCTTAAAGATGAATCTCCTCCAGCCGAATTTGACATTGAGGTGGCTGGTGTTTTGTATCGAGCGTTTCCCGAGCTATCTGAGCGAATCGATGAAATTATCACCAAAGCCAAAGCTGGTGAGATGTTTGTATCAATGGAAGCTTGGTTTCCAGACTTTGGTTATGGCTTAATTGATTCAACAACAGGTGAAACTAAACTTATTGAGCGCAATGAATCTACTGCTTTTCTTACAAAGCATTTGAGAATTTATGGTGGCTGTGGTGAATATCAAGGATACAAAATCGGCAGAGTTTTGAAAGATATTATTTTTGGTGCGCAGGGGTTTGTTGATGAACCTGCGAATCCTGAATCGGTGATTAAAGTTGCGGCGAATAAATTTGTGAATGCTAAATTGGACAAATTATTGGAAGGGGGTGTAGGGGGTATGAATGAAAAAGATTCGAAAGGAAATGAGG